>CESJ01135825.1_pt1 | contig 17243 bp, 40 predicted proteins | sample 356311 | NCBI WGS metagenome assembly CESJ01 (sample SAMEA2621487, study PRJEB7988) | marine metagenome | biome: marine biome (ENVO:00000447); feature: surface water layer (ENVO:00002042); material: "saline water (ENVO:00002010), including plankton (ENVO:xxxxxxxx)" | depth 5 m
GCTTGCTTACATTACCACATCATACATGGCTAGTACATAGTGTGAGTACGGTCTATGTGTAAGACTTAGTACAGATACTATTACATTTAGTAGTAATGTTAAGTAGTAATGTAGTTAGTAATACTAAGTAGTAATACTTTGACAAGATGTAGTAATATACTAATAGTACCTTATAAGTATTTGGTGTTGTAGTTATCTTTTACTTTATTCTTTTAAAATCTTTTAAAGTCTTTTAAGTAGTAGTCAGAGTAGTGTAACAGATACTTATACGTTGTCTGGAGCGTGTTAGTCGTCGGAAGTAGTACGTTGTCTAAATATCTCAGTACGACCGTATGCTATGCCATCCATTACTTCGATCTTAGTGTTCTCAGATGGTGTCCATACAGTGTCGTCATGCTCTAAGATTAGCTTTTGTATGTCACTTTTAATGATGTGCTCGACTCCTTGGTAGTACTGGTACTGAGGACTGTAGAGTGTCCTTCGAAATGTCTTGGGAATACTTACTTTAGTCGTCATTATCTTCTATCTCTTCATCTGATTTGTGCTCTAACAGATCCTCATTTGAGGCATCCTCTAATGCTTCTAGATCACCACACTTACACGGTGATGTGCCACAAGTATTACACACTGTCATAGTGTTAGCTAAGAGTACTGGATTGTTGCCTGTAGCCATTATGATGTTGAATGGAGATACATTTTCTTCGTCTGTATGCATCTCTATTGACGATAGTTTAGCATCGTAATAAGGTGCTGCAGACTCAGCTGCTCTGAGGCGTATCTTCATGTTCTGTTCTTCATCATTCATTACACTGGCAAGGAATTCAGCAGGTGTTAACATGCCATTGTCTACTAACTCTTGGCGTAATGTCTTCTTGTTCTTGGAACCTTTAGGACGACCACCCTTTGGACGATTAGCAGGATCAGCCCACTTGGCTTGTTCAGCCTTTAGAGCAGGACTCTTACCTCTCTTGTACTTACCATTTGGATTCTTATCGTAGTTCTTATGTCCGTCTGACTCAACGAAACACATGTCATCTTCATTCTCTATACCATTGGCTTGTAGCTGTTTGGTCATCTTTTCTATCTGACGTTGAAGATCCTCTCTACTAACATCATCACTTACGTCTTTGCGCCATTGCATGAGGTATCTCCTTCTATGATAGTGACTGTTCCCGTTTGAATTGTATTTTTAAGCTCTCTAAAGTCCTTTCCATAGCACCTGTATCGTAGTGTTCTTTGTAAGTCTTTAGCTCTGCTATCTTTATTGTAAGCTCTCTGATAGTAACGTCCAAACCATTAATTCGAACACAGTCTATATTAGATGTTCCTGTGATAGCCATTATTCAGTGTCCTCTGATAAGTGTTCGAATAACGCTTCATGTATCATTAGACCAGAAGACCAAGACCAGCTTTGAAAGTCTATTCCAGCATCGTCCATGGTGTCTGCAATCTCTTGCAAGTCCATAGATATTTGATAATCTTCCATCAATAGTACTTGTATAGATCGGAATTCACCTAACTCTAGCTCAGCACCTATGGAATTAAATTCGATATCGTCGTTAGGAGTAGTGCCTAAGTCAATTGTTAAATCTCGATAATCGCTCATCACTGCCTCCTCTGTTGTTTAGTTTCCTTTGCTATTAATGCGAGCTTTAGCTTTAGCAGCTGCTTTCTTAGCTTTGGCTTCTTTAGTTGTTTTAGCTGCAGCTGTGAAATTAGCATTGCTTGGTGCGTTCTTGCTTCCTACTTTGTTCATTCTCTCACCAGAACCGCCATCAATTCTCTTCTGCTTAGCACGTATGTTGTCGTATAATCCAGCCATAATAATCTCCTACCATTTAACCTTATCAGACCAATAAGCTGCAGACATCTTGCCTTTAGCTATGTTCTTTCCATGTCTAGCCTTGAAGGATGCACGTTTAGCTTTCATTGCTTTAGACTCACCTTCTTTGGGTTTGCCAGCAGTACTTGCGCCTTGTTCACCAAAGCGAATCATGCGTATAGTTGATCCACCACCGCCTTGCTTTACTTCCATAGCCAGCACTACGTGTGACTTAGTCGGATGCTTAGGTGTGCGCTTTGGCTTATTGTAACCAGCAAATACCTCGCCTCTATATTCAATACTCATAATGATCTCCTTCTTTACAAAGTATCTTTTACATAAAACAATATACCGACAAATGTAACTAGAAAAAGCATAGTTAATACTGTTACTAATAAACCTTTTTCTACATTACTCTGTATCTTTTTGCTTCTTAACTTTTGTTTTGTTGCTAAAGCTTTTTGCTTCTTGTGAAACTCATCACGGAATTGTTGATACTTGTAGTATCCCTGAATAGATTGTTTATTTAACATAAACTCTAGTTCTTTCTCTTGTCTTTCTATCGCTTGTTTGGCTTGGTATGCAGCTAATACATCTCCTGTTCCCATCTTGGCTTTTTGCTGGATAGATTGACTTGCGCTAAAATACTTAGTTAAAGCTGAACCTGCGTCTGCAATATCTTTTCCATTAGATAGTGTAGTCTTAATCACTTTGAAAGCTGCATTAGCTATCATTAATTCTGCTAACATATCCATACCCTCCTTGTATACTCTTGAGGAATACCATATGGCTCCCTAGATGGTTGCACTACAAGGTACTCTGCGTTTACTGCATGGGTTTGTGGCTCAATAAGAGGTCTGTAACCTGCTGGAGAAAGCTCAGGTGATGCGTGTATTGGGTAAATTTCTAAAGGACTCATCTTTCTTCCTTTTACATTGCTTAGTGTGCGGCTCTGTCATCTCTGCAGAGTACATTTTACTACATGCAATACACTGATATATGTTATCAGTTTTCCAGACTTGATGCCTAGGTATGTTCTTATTAGGATGTTTTACTACCATTGATTACCCCTTTGTTCCTTGGAACACGTGAGTGATTATTGGGCCTTTTCCGCTTCCGAACCTGCGCTCGTATGCGTCCACCGTAAATGAGGACTTAAGTTCAATTCCGTTACCGTACATTACGCCAACAGTGATCTTTTTGCCTATGTACTTATTAAGAGCATGGTACTTCATGAAGCTGTCATTGTCCTCGATCAGGACGTTAAACCGTACTTCAACCGAACTTGTATCTTCAAAGATGGTTGGATTCGGGTCTGTGATATTCTCTACTACTTGCTTCATTTCTCCTACTTGGATGTAGAAAGCGTAGTTAGAGCTGTCTCTTTTATAATAATTAATCTTCATAATAGCACCTTTAGTGTCTTATTGTTGTTGAGTTATACACAGCCACATGGCTATATATTATTGAATTTGGAGAGGTTTTAGTACGTAGTCGGGTGACCTCCAACCGACCAAATAAGCATTCATGCTACCCTAGAGGCAGTACATCTCGGAATTTAACCGAGCTTGTAGTGTTATTAGTCTTATCTACTTAGAACAGTCTTACAGTGCTTATCACTGCCACAACGTCCCATTGGGCTTAGTTATAGCTGGAATAGTAACCTTAAAATCATTGATTGATCCTGTGCTATTTATTCATAATACAGTGTTTTAAAAGTTTAGGGCAACCTTTTGTTTGGCCTAATGTTGCCCACAAAGTACTCAATCTCATGCGACTCAATCATAGGATTAGCATTAATCAACATGTTGAACCAGTAATCATTATCTCTTTTATCAGTGATAGAGTGGATTAAGTGGTAATAAGACTTCAACAAAGTGACAGTGTTTTCCTCCCTTTCGGAGCGTATACCTCCCAGTTTGCGCGTTATCGTGGCCAAGACGAGAGTTTTACGTTTACCCTCATCATTGATCATGCGAACACAACTGCGACCTTTTGAGTCGATCATGGGCTTGATTAAGTTACCGTGCTTGTTGTATATCCTGTGGTTTGACACGTCAATACAATACTGGGAGAAGCCTTCAACGGGCAACCTTTTGTTGCTCATACAAGATCCTTGAATTCATCTACGAAGTAATATTTATTCTTGGTATAGTCAACTTTGACGATTTTGTCATTGTGCCTACAGCCAGCAATAGCCTTTTTCATTCCTGTCAAAAAGCTCTGGTTAGACTTCCAACCTGCTGATTTTGAAGGATCTTTACCTCGGTCAACCCAAGTCTTGCCTGTGCGATTTTCAGTACGTTCAACGTATTGGTTGAGGGTATCGTAGAGAAAATAGTACTGATTAACTTTGTCGAACATAAAAGACAAAGCGTCTGGTCGAAGAAACCCACCACCCACTGCAAAGTAACCTTCTACAATGAAAGTGTCGTGGATTGCTGTGGCTTCTTCAAGAAAGTTATATATGGATTGCTTGTCGCCAAGCTTCCCGAATGTGTAGTCTGCTCCAACCCAGTTGCCTGATTTGGTCTTGTTTCCAACGATATATACACCATTAGCGTAAGCACGTCCAGCGTTTTTGATGACAATCTCAGCACCATTCTTCTCAAATACATAGTCGTGTACCTGATATGGTATGCCTGCAATATCATCTAAATACTCGATGAACATGTTAAGACGAGTGGACTTCCCTGTGGCACAACTGCCTAAAATACCGATGTAAGTCTTCATACTATTTTCTCCTCTACGGTGAGTGTAAACTTAGTTTTATCAACCTGATCGTTCAACCAGTCCTTATGTAGGAGCTCCTCTCGAGCGTCATAGAGCAGCTTCCATTCAACCCCAACCCAGTCTTTGGATGCAGTGTTGTCGATGTCTAGACGCTGTCTATCGAGGTAGTAGCCCACGTATCGTGAGTCTCTCTGCCTGAATAGCTTCTTAAAAGCACACATCATTGTTTCTACATTAAATGCGTCTACAAGGATATTAGGATACTCTTCTCGAATCTCTTCCATGATGTTTCTGATGGACATTTCTAAGAAATCTTTCTCTAATTGGGTGAACTCATGAACCCACTTCTTTTTCTTAAGGGTGATGTCATCAACCCATCGGACTTTGTAAGCCCATTGCTTTTCCATACCCATAACCCAACAAGCACCATGTGTGATGGACTCTGCGTCCTTGTCTCCAAGGAACAATGTAGTTGGTTCTATATCGTATCCTGCTACCTGCTTAAGCGTTTGTGCCCAGTTCCAGACTGAGAACCGACCAAAGTGACGGATAGGCTTGAACGCCTTTGTCCACAGTACGTCGAAGTTCTCTTCTGGTGTTCCAGATAATAGGTTGTTAAAGTATTTGACCTGATCACCGCCAACCATCTTTTTGTAAGATGCGACTGTCTCAGGTAAATGTCTGCGTTGTTTAAGTTTGTCAGACTGAAATGGTAGACGTAGTTGTATGTCTTTCGTCCACCACTCCTCAAGTCTTTCAATCCCTGCACACTCTAGGTCTGGAAACTCATTCCAAATTAAGAGAGCAGTAGGAGCATGGTAGGTTATCGCATTGAGGAAGCATAGCCATAAGACTTGCTGTTCATTCATCTCCATGCGATCAATCACGTAGTTTAGCATCCAGACATTGGGATCAATATCTTTGCGCTGGGCACTGTTGGCGTAAAACTGTTTAAATAGTTCTCTGCGCATGCATCCTCCTGTGGGGTAATTGTTATCGTTTAAATTTGTAAAGACACCAGATAGACATATTGCCTTCAAGGTAGTTAGTGAGAGCTGAGGCCCGTTTGGCTTTAGCTGTTGGCTTCTTCTTAGCTTTGACAATAGGTTTGTCGTTTACTTTCTTGACTTTTGCTAGGGATTTAGTATCCATAATAAGTCCTCCTGTTAATTTATCTTTGCTGGCACAGAGTCGTAACCGTGAAAGTCATGATAATGTGTAGCTATGTCTTTCAACCAAGGGTACTTCTTAAAGTGTCGAGGTTGAACGTAATATATACTCTTTGCAGGAACAAGGATGAACAATCTTCGAAGGTCATCATCTTCTACAAGCAGAGTACGTTGCAGATAACCCATAAGATGGGCTGCTAAACTGTAAGCTTGTGCTTCTGATTTTAATGGGTCAGGCAGAGGTTTCTCAGACCTTGGTGCGTGAATGCCTAAGTACACGTTTCCAACAAGTCTCCGTTCATCTCCTCCTAAGAATAACAAACTACAAGCTGAGGCACAGATGACCACTCGGTCTTCACCTTTGGCTGCGAGTGCATTACTTGCCTTAGTGTAGGATCCTGGAATATATACTAATTCTCCTTCAAGATTTATTAAAGGCAGGTTCGCAACAACAGTGGTGACATCTAAATCTTTAAGTGTTTCAGCCAAGCACATTCCCTCAAACAAAGAACCTCCTGGAGATTCTAAGATAACGGTAAATGCTTCTCCGTCTTTGGGTAGTAGTGATTTAATCTTATTACAATCATTCTCACCTACTGCTCCCACTAGGGAATACACATTAGGTCTCAACATCGTAAATGTGAGGTTGGTGGTGTAACTAGGTATTGTAACAGCAGACAGGTGAGCAGGGTTAGCGTGTGCGAACATAGATAATGCCCACAACACCGCTGCTAATACTACTGTTTTGATATACGACATAATCTCTCCTTTAGGTCTATAACTCTTCACGTAAATAATATTCACCCATAGTATAAATACTCTGGGCCACCTGTGCGGTCTTCTTGACTCCGAACACAGGATTTTCTTTCAACAGCTTCTGTCGGCTCTTAGTAGGGGGTAAGAAGAGTTCTGGGAACGAGTCCCATTGCTCCCTAAGGGATACTTGTTCGTCCTTGCTCGGTGCTATAGGGATGTCTACACGGATGCTACCACTTGGGTCAACCCCGTAACCAATGATACCGTTACGATAGTGCCAACCAATACTAGTAGGAGTGCAAGACATCTTTAATCGAATGAATGGGTAATTGTCTGTCATGTGTTTCATTATCTCCCAGTACAGGGATGAAGCGTAACCTTTGCCTTCACTGTCTGGAATCGTGTAGATTTCATACAGGTTAGCGTAGTCTTTCTTCTGCAACACAGTTATGTGACACACTGCCACAATCTGTCCATCAACTTCTAATACGAATGGGTCATGTCTTCCATAGTTGTGAAAACGAATCCATAGGTTGTGTGCACCCTTGGCGAACTTAGTGTTCTTCTCTCCTTCTGGTAAAGTTTCGAGAAACTTCTCCATCTCTTCTTGATTAGCTCTACGCATAGGGTTCTCCTTAGTAGATTAAAATAATGGTTACCAAAACGGCAGTAACAATAAAGATGGAGGCACCGATTATGGCACCTCTCATACTTATTCTTTCCAATGCTCTCTGAACCACAGATATCTTCATTGGTTTCATTCGCATAACAACTCCTATGTTAGTCGTTATACCGATAACGGTAAGTGTGGAATGAAGGTCGAACTGTGTTATTCTCACTATGAAAAGTAATGACACAAAAGTCTTGATCATCCCTGAAGGTGATACTTACACCAGTCTGGAGGATAGTTCCTTTGAAATTCATAGTACCATGTTTGTACATATCGTCAGCAACTTCTTCAGCGACAAGACTGATTGCTTGGATTGCCATAGGGACTTTCTCAACTTTTAAAATAGTTTTGACGCTACTCTTACTCGCCATTAAGACACCTCCACCTTATGTAGTCGCTTAAGGTCACGTACAATACCTGCCACATTGTTGCTTACGGTTAGCTTGTTAGTCTCTGATTCCAAAGTGTGGGTGCTGACTGCACCTAATGCTGCCTCCAACACTTTGAATCCTTCACGCAAGTAACGCTCTCGGGATGCAACAGATAACTTCCTGCCTGACTTCTCTTCACGTACTGCAATCATTCGTTCTACTATGTTCATAATGTATTCCTCTTAAATTTCATTTGATGTACTTGTCTGCTAATTTCTTGACTATGTATAGTACTGCTATAATTGTCATCAAAACTCCTGCTTCAAAGTATAAGTTTCCTGTGCTACTGTCCACTACAATACTGTCGGTACTTATTTCTATCCTACAATCGTCGCACGATTCACTCATGAGAGTTCTTTTGTGCAAGAATAAATGTAAGTAGTCGGCATGTACTCAGTGGGGTTATATGTTACTGCCTTTCTTGAGATAAGTCCATCAACAAAGTCAATGGTTATACTATCGTACGGTGCGCCATAATGGGCAGTAGAAAGGTATTGGTTACATTCTTGGATACTGTCAACAAGGGTCTTGGGACTCAAGGTCACCTCCCCTGATGAAAAGATTATCGTTATTAACAGCGCATACATCTTAGTCCTCCAGTTCTAACAGCATGTCTTCGAGAGTCATGTGTCTATAGTTGTAGTTCATATTGTCATCACGATCTTCTGCATCCATCTCAGCGTGTCTTACTTTGTGACAGCTGGGGCATAACAGGTCGCATTCTTTATCGTACTCTTCCTTGAGGAGAGGCCATTTCCAGTCTCGTACCGTTTCCCATCCTGGACGACCTGACTTATGTCGAGGTATAACGTGGTGGAATTCAAGTATATCGAATCTGTCAGACCTTCCACAATCTTGACAAGTATCAGAGCGAAGTGCTTTCAAGCAATTCAGCTTCAATCTTCGAGTCTGCGATCGGGTCATCAGCTACCTCCTTACCTTTGTACACTGAACTGATTGATCCCACTACCTCACAGTTGAGGTCGGGGGCATACACTTCCATGTACTCTTTCTCGAAGAAAGCAATGTTCTCTTCTTCAGTCAAGCCTACCTTGTACACACAGTCCACTACATCTTTGATATGTGTTTCATCGGTGTAGCCTTTGTGTGGCTTGTAACAACGAACTGTTACGTACTTGTAATTTAATTCCATCGACCCCTCCTATTACTTACATGTTTATAGATTGGTTGCTATTTCTTAATTGTAATTCCGTTCCACTGCCTGTTACTTCTACCATGTATGGTGTGTGTTTCTGTCCAGATGCTCGAAGCATTATATCCCGAGTGCTGGTAAGGATAAACCCATTATGTAAGTCCGTACGCCATAGAGGTCGTAGAGAATTACGCCATCCAGAAACAGTGCCATTGCGATCAATTGTAACGACAGCAATGCTAGAGCTAGAGAGGCTAGCCGCACAATCGCTCGGTGTATCGCCTGACGTGAGTTTCTTGAGTAGAATCTCAGAGTCGTTCCTAGTATCAAAATCGTAACCATAAGTCTCCTTCCATGTCTCAGGGGGTTCTTGAGTTATAACTCCATTGTGGGCCATAAACAATGTTTTGCTAGCAAGAGGTTGATGGTACTCCATGTCAGATGTACTATATCTCGCATGTGCGATCATCTTTATGTTTCCTGATTCAACCACTCTGTCCCAGTCGATTAACTCTCGAGAGAGCTTTTTTATAGGCACACCAACCTTTATCCTGACCATACCTGAAGGATTGTACCAGACTGCTCCTGATGCGTGCATACCTCGTATTTGAGTCTGTTCTAACACTCTCTTGACGAGTGTGAGGTCAGCTTCTGTAACATCTGTTAACGATACTCCGATTACTCCGCACATGCTAAGAATCCTTTTTACGTAGATACATCAGACCCTTGTCGAGAATAATGCCACCAGCTATGAATGCTACTGTGGCAATGCGTGGGTCAGAGGTTACTAAAGAGACAGACAGTACACTAATAGTGCCGCCTACCAAGAATATTCCAAGTACTTCTGCAAATGATCTCATAACATTACTCCTAAAGTTGGATGGGAACAAAAGAACAAAGTGAATAGGATAATATACCCGATAAAGACTAGTTTAAATACGTTTTTGTCGTTCACCTTACTGCTAGTCTTCTTCTTCACGCTGTCCTCCTGCTAATTAAATTAAATCTGTATCAATTACTACTGTACAGTTGAGTGCTTTTGCTAGTCCTGTTGGACTGATGTACTCCTGTCCGACACCTAACACATCTTCTAAAGATATGTCTAGTCTGCGTTCGAAATCACCTTCATACACTAGCTCTGCACAAGACAAAGCTGTGACTCCTAGTTCAAATTGGATATCGTATTCAGTTCCTTCATAACTCTTCACTTGTTCTACAAACTTCTTAGTGTAAGTCTTGGTAAAGTCGTCACAACGTAACACAACAACACGTGTTGCTTCAAAACAAATGTCAGCAACAGTACTCTTAGTGTAGTCGGTATGAGTCATCTCTGAGACTTCCCACTTCCTATCTTTACTGACGCAAACCGCTGCATGACTAAATTCTCCACCGATGATAAATGTAGTAAGTTTCTTGTTGTCGGTAGTGAGGATTATGTCTCCAGTGCGTATAGCTTGATACACTTCGTGGTACTTTTCTCCTCGCATTGAGGTGTAATAAGTGCTGAACCGAATGTACGGTAGAACGTCTTTGAGCATCTTAGCGTATATCCAAGTGCCCATTAGCCATAGTTTAAATTTTGCAATCATATTGTATCTCTCTCTAGTTGTGGAAGCTAGCCATGTAAGCTTCAAATTCAGTTTCTGTTGTGTAAAATTTAATCACTCGCTGGAAAGCCAATAAGTTATCCAGTGTTGGGCTACCTCCAACATCTAAGTGCTGGTGGTACAAGGCTTCGTATTGAACTTGTAAATCTATAATTGTTATTGAGTCCATATCGTTTCTCCTTCTGTGTGTTATCATAATACAGTGTTTTACGTTAGGTCTGCCATACACGCACTCACCGATTAGGTGGGGTGTTCGCTTTTGATACTGTCGACAGGAACAGCAGCGCAGTAGGCACATAACCTATAGTGACACGTGGTAATAGTCGATTTCGACTGTGAAATGTCAGGTCATGCTACTCCTACCTCAGGAATTGATGTCTTCCAGAAACAGCTTAAGCGTCCCCATATCATCTTGTATCCCAATTCCAATATCGATAACGTTCAGGTTGACATAAGTCCTACCTAAGCTATCTATAACTTCTACTCGATTAATGTACCCGAAGTGTTTGTCCAACACCTTAAGTGCTTGACATACCTCTGCTGGTACGTTTTTGTCTGATAGCAATATGCTACTCATAAAACCTCCAATTGTTCTGCCAGAGCATACAGCTTGGCTTCTTCGTTTTGAATGTGAACAAACTCTTTGGAATGAAAGTCAATAACTTTATAGGTTCCTCTGAGTACGTCCATGCGTACTTGGTCTCCTACAATAAAAGTGACACCATTCTTGTCTTTGCCTGTAGTCATCATAATTCTATTCTTCCTTCTGTTGTTACCGTAGCACTTCCGAATTGACGGATGCTGATAAAGTTATTCTTCTGATGTGCTGCACTCCAACGTATTGTGGGTGCCATGAAGAACAAAAGAGAATCTTTAACAGGGATACCTGAACCCATTTGTCCATCGTCATAATATTCTTTATAACCTTCTACAAGTCCAAAGTCTATACCTGATGAGAAAAAGTAAGGAACCTCTACTCGTAAGCTTAAGTACTTGCAACCACCTTTTACATTAAAACTGTTGACGAACTTCATCTGACCAAAACCCATGAAACCGTAACAGCTTTCAGTTCCTGTTGCTTCCCAGTGGTCTTCGTTCAGAGGCATTCTATTGCCTGTCTCCAGACATCTGTAAGTGTTGTGTAGACCAAAGTCGTGGTGACCTTTGGCTTTGGTTGTTACGTAAACCTTGTGTGTTGCTACAAAGTATATGTACAAAACTAAAAACAACAACCACTCAGGTGCATATTGAGGAAACAGAGTAGGAAATATAAGCGAGCATATTATCAATAGCTCCAACTTAGGTAAAAAGTAATCTCTCATGACTGTCTCCTTGTGTGTTAAATGTTGTCGTTGCCATCCCGTTTGCGGTCAGCTTGAGCCATACATTCTGAAATAGTGTATTTCCCCCGTACCATACACAAAGACATATCTCTGTGGTATTCTTTACTGCCTCGAATGACAATTGAATATTCTTTCCACACTTCTGCATCATCTTTCACAACAGGCAAAGGTGCAGTGTAAGAACAATGCAACATAGAGCAATCCCTAGTGGGACTGCCTGTCAGTCCTTGAACAACGTCCGACTCATGGACAGTATCGTAACACTGTCTGCAAGTTGAGTAACTCATAGTGGTCTCCTTTGTTAAAATGGTGCTGCCTCGTAAGGCTTACCATGTCTTATGAATAGGCTTTCTGCTTTAACAGAACTGACCTTCTCAATGTATCCATGAAAGAAATCTCCCACAGTCTGCTTTATCTTATTATCTCCACGCTCGAGAGTGTAGTGATAGGGGTTGTGAGTCCAGTTACGGATACCAACCATTGAACGCTTGTGGGTCAACAGTGGAACCTCGTGAGTAAACCTTACATTGTCAAAGATGATCATATGATCCTTTTCCACGATAGGATGGAACTCTATACCTGTGTCTACTTCCCTAAGAATAGTTCCGTCTGTGCCTTTGTTGGTTAGTACGAGTACACCAACGTACTCTGCGATGAGTGCTTCAGTAATCCCGAAAGATCCGTCATCCTTGTCATGCATCATGAAATACATACCGTCCTGATGTGGAGGCACGGCTTTTGATTGACCACGATACTCTTGCATGTTAATGAGAGACACAGTGTCTTTTGAATCAACCCAGCCCCTTCCCATCTGTCCCAAGAATGTACTCCAGTCTTGGTGTAAACACATAAGGTTAACTTCTTCCATCACGCCAAGAGGCAAGTGGGGTATGGCACGGTGACTGCTATCTTCAGATACAAGATAAGCGTTACTGGTTCGAGTGTCAGAACTGTCGGAGGGGTAAGCTGCACCAGAAGATAGATTATCTTGAGTGTAGTTTTTCTCATTGAATGCCTTTATCTCTTCTTGAAAGTCCAAAGCATCTTCACTGTTCTTGTCCAAGTACCGAATGACTACAAAGCCATTGTTCCTTAGTTCTTTAGTTTGACTATTGCTTAACACGATTCTTTACCTCCTTCCAGTTGTCATATTTGTCACGCTTCCAGCTGTTGAGCTTTCCCATGTCCTTCAGGTGGTGACCTTGGTCTCTGATCCTTACAAACGGTTCAGTCTCGTGAACCCATCCTGCAATACGATCTACTAGGCCAAACTTATAGCCCATGTTCATAAACTCTTCTTCGATCTCGATGATTAGATTAACTTGCAACATGGGATACCTCCTAGATTAGATTTATTACAGTTTCGATAGGGCCAAAGTTAGACCAGTCTATCTCAACCAGTTCTATTCCTATTTCTTCACAGATCATAGGTAACAGAATCAGGTGAGCCTGTTCTAGCTCAGAAATGTTTAACAAAGTTTGTTTGCTCTCTTCTGGACGACCTCTGCCAAGAAGACGACCGTATGTACTTTCTGGGTCTGAATACAGATATATAACTTTTGAAGGAGGATATTGCATGAGACGTTCGAGAGACCTGTCTAGGAACTCTTGGCCAACATCTTCATCTATCTCTCCTTTACAGATCATGTATGTGGTGAAAATCATATCGTCAATCATAGACCGTTCATGTACGAACAGACCTTTTGTGACGCACGACACTTCAGCATCGATAAGACGGTAGTCATTTATGTATGTTTGAAGGTGTATAGCACTTCGAGGATCACTGTTGTAGCTGTCTAGTAAAGACAGGAACTCTGGTCCAAGGTTCTCGTATACGACTTCTAAGCCGTTGCTCTCAAGACCAGAGAGTACCGTAGACTTCCCTACTGCGATGTTCCCTGATAAAGAAATATAGCTCATTAGAATCTTACTCCATGTGTTTGTTCAAAGTAACCCTGAATAGATTTCCAACCTCTCATAGTCAAGGACTTCTGAGGGTAAGGGGCACTCCAACCTCGATTAAGTTTTGTAGCGTATTTAAGTCCTACTCGAGAAGATTCTCGGTCTAGGAACTTAGCAATCATATCAGTGTTGTCATCTATAATAATGTCAGCATCGATAAGTTCTTTGTGGTGAGTGTGTATTACAGGTATGTCACTGCCGAAATGGTCTGATAACCAGTTCTCTTTAGAGACGACCTGTTCAGTAAAAGGAGAATAAGTAACAAACACTACCGAGAATTCTTGATCAATAAGCTTACGAACAATGTTTACGGATCTAGCATAAGGTTTGAGATCGTGATAGATGTCTTTTCCACGCCAGTAAGCCATAGGGTCTTCGTTCATATGCTCTTGCATCTGCAATTCAACTTTGTAGGCGTTAGGTTTAAGTTCAACACCAGTTCTAGCTTTGAACCACCGCAACCAAGGACTCAGGGTATCAACCAGAGTTAAGTCAACGTCAATCATTACTGTCTTCATAAATGTTTACTCCTAATACTAATAAAGTCCTACATCTTGAAGCTTCTTCCGCATGATTTCTACCCTGCGGTTTGCTTCTTGAGTGTCTTCGTGTAGACGTTTGTTTTGGTCGTGCAACTGCTGGATAGTATCTTCAAGTTCTAAGATACGACCCTGCAGTCCTTTGGTACTCAAAACGGACAACCATCGTCACGATCTGAAAGATAGGATTCAACATCATCCTGAGAATACTTAAGAATATCTTTTACAATTAATTCTCGGATAGTAATCTCTAGCTGCAATGCAGTTTGAGTACCTGCTGCGACATTGATGGCAACAATCTGCCATGTGTCGTCATTCATGAGGATCTCTTCAACAGCAAATGGGTCAGTGTCAAGCATTTCTTCTGCTAACTGTTCCGCACCTTCTAGTAAATCATCCTCATCAAAATCAAAGATTGCTTCGTCGTATGGACCAGCTAATCGCCATGAGTCATAACCTGCAATATCCATAATATTCTCCTATTAAGTTGTTATTGTATCATAATACAGTGTTTTGAGACTACACTATATCAAAGTTCCTAGACTTGCTACATGCTATAGCGGTATAAAAGTCTGGTGCTAAGCCAGTATTGACGAAAGACACAGGCTTTCCGTCTACCTTGTTCTGGGTATAACGAGCCAAAGTCATAGCGTAATCCCACAACTGATTGTCGTGGTAAGGTACATCGAAATCACTAAATATCTCACACAACCTATCGCCTGACCTATCTGTTATAATGTCTGTATAAAATTCTGTCAAAGCTATAAAGAACTGTTTACAGTCTATAGAGTCACCTTCGGGGAATACACAAGGCTTACAAGTCCTTGTCATTTGATAATCATCGTTGTGCTCTAAGGCTGCATTGACCTGTGAGACGGTGAAGTCATAAACGTGAAGGTTGGTGCACCAATGGGTGTAAGTCCCTACAGGGACGCCTACTCGCTGTGCTACGTACTCTTGCAGGAATGTCCACTCTGGAATGTTTACGTTAGTAACACCCCACACTAGATCAGCACTGCGACTGAACAAGTTCATATCTAGCTTACCATCTGTAACGTAGAAGTGGATCAAGTTGTTGCATGGCAAGTCCTTGGTGTCCACACCGCTATCAATATCGCTCTGGTATATATCTATAACAGAACGTCGAGTGTGCAATCCATCTTTCTCAAACATCTGTATTGCATTCTCTAACTGACTGTGTGCGTAAATTCGTGGGCCATAACCACCTCTCCAAGTATCACCATCATCACTGTACAGTTTTGCACGTGGAAGGTAAAAAGAAAGGAATGGATTAATGCGGTCACTTCCAGACATAACCCAAAACAATTCTGCGATGACTGAGAAGAGGTTGTTGTTGCGTCCTTTCAAATTAAGGTGGCGACTGAGAGGATTGGTCAACTCAAGTGCTACATTATTCAGGTATGTAACTTCACCATTACGTGAAGTGTGTGTCTTCCCTTTGGTTGTCAGAAGCTCAGAAGTCCCCATGAACAATCCGTTAAGGGTGTTTTGTGTAACAGTTGATACCATTGTATTGTCCTCTATTTAGGTATTTTACCAATGAAGTAGATTACTGCTAATCGCACGACAAGGTGTCCGAGTGTGGCGAACAGGCCGACTAGACCTATTATATTAGCTATTTCTAGTGCTTCGTTCATTCAGTTACTCCATTCAACTCATCGATTCGGAACTGAAGATACACCATGGCTTTCTCTAAGTCTTGGATCTCTTTAGCAGAGTCTGACATTCCTACGCTTGACTTCTTACCACATCGTGCAATGTACTTAGTAGCACAGCCCAAGTAGTAATCCAAGCCCCATGCTTTAGCTACAAAACGATGCTCGAACTTCTTGTCAGCATTCTGATAGTGGGTAGGGTTAGTTGGAGTAGTAGGGCGTGGCTTTGACTCAGCTTCCCCCCATATATTGACGCTGGACAAGGATGATCCTATGCTTTTGATATCGTTGATACCTCGATAGCCTTCCTGAGTACCAATGCTTCGTGCGTAATCGTCCATGTTGTCTCGTTCTAAGTCTGTCATAGTTTTCTCCTTAATTAAATTTATGATATCTCTACACCTTCCTGCTTAAGATACGTTGCCGCACCTTTCATGGAAAGACGTTGTGTTGTGACGTTATTGGTAAACATACTCTTCTTACGGAATGTGCCGTAGGTGTAGCCTCTCAGCTCCATCTGCTTAACAATCTCGTCAATCTCTTCTTGAGTTCGGTCTGTGCCAAATCTCTTAGACATAGTATACTCCTAGTGTTGATAATAAAAAATGAGCAGTTTATACACAGGCTCACGTGTTGGGGGGCAGTTTACACACATGCCTAGGTGCCGTCGGGTATTCAGGGGTAATCAAACATACCCCTCAGAGGATTAAACACCTCTGGTTCCAACCCACAGGAATTGGCGCAACGAACAGCTGCACTGCCTCACCGTAGATATTCTTTGATTCTGTATTGTATCATAATACAGTGTTTTGATTGTTACTTGCTAGAAGGATTATTGGATTGTTCTTCCAACATCATCATTCGAGTAGACTTGAATCCGTCTTCAACGAACTCTGCTACCATATCCCCTGCCTCTGCTGCAGTTATGTTTCGAACCTCTGTGTCTTCTGGACTCATAACTTTACTGTTTACGAGTACACAACCCATAGACAAGGCTATACATTCGATAACATCGATTGCGTCTGCACCCCTATCTCCCCACCTGATAACTAAAGCTGCAACTGCGTCTCCACATTCAGCACCCATTTCTTCTTCTATATCAGACATTCTGTACCTCCGAAGTTGTTGTAGACCAGCCCCAAGAATCTCCAGACATACCATCTGCTGAATAGTCTGTGACTCGACCTTCAAAGAAATTCTTAAATGAATCTCCGTTTAGTACCCAGTCTAGCCAAGGCAAAGGGTTGTCCTCGATATTCCAGTTAGGCTTGAGACCTAAGTTGACCAACCTTCGGTCTGCGATGAATCGAATGTAGGCTTTAACTTCACTAGGAGTTAGACCTTCCACACCTCCCATTTCAAAAGCAAGATCAATAACTTTG
>CESJ01025987.1_pt1 | contig 17240 bp, 14 predicted proteins | sample 356311 | NCBI WGS metagenome assembly CESJ01 (sample SAMEA2621487, study PRJEB7988) | marine metagenome | biome: marine biome (ENVO:00000447); feature: surface water layer (ENVO:00002042); material: "saline water (ENVO:00002010), including plankton (ENVO:xxxxxxxx)" | depth 5 m
GTATCTCTTCTCTTGTAACTATGACATGTCAGCCAATATGGATGATGGTTCATGTGAGATTGAGAGTTGTGCTTGTCCTGGTGATTTAAACGGAGACAGTGAAGTTGACGTAAGTGACCTACTTGACTTCTTCCAGCTCTGGGGTAACGTATGTGAGTAATCACACTAGATTGATATTAAGAAAAGGGCTACCTTCGGGTGGCCCTTTTTTATTTCAGCTATATTTGTAAAATGTTAGAAGAAAAGCCAGAAGAAAACTCTAACCCAGTGAGTGAAAGGGAGCGTATGAGGACTCAACTTAATGAGACGCACAAGTGGCCATGTGAATTTATGTTCAAGTTTATCGTGCCTAAAGGCAATGAAAATGAGGCAGCGTTAAGAGTGATATTTGGTCTAAAGTCGAAAATGAAGATGCGCGAATCTAGTACAGGAAAGTACAGATCGTTTACGATTTTAAGTCGGGTGTCTGGAGCAGATGAAGTTTTTGATCGCTACGAAGCAGCTGCAAATATTCCTGGAATAATCGCTCTGTAAAGGAAAATATTTGGCTCGTGACCGTTACATTCTTTCGGGCATAGAAACTCCAAGGAGAGACATGCCGATTTTTACCGCTGAGCTGCACAATGCGCATAGAGCCAATCTGGCAGATCGAATTTGTTCATCTTCTTCTTTTAAGATTGGATGGTTTTGGTACCAACTCGAGTATGATTTCGTGATGTCGTAGCACAGATTAGCTACCAGAGAAGGGTCATAGGCTCTAGCAGCGTCTTCAATGATTCCTGGCAGAGAGAGAGCAGACATGAGCAGTGCACGCTCAGATTTATCGAATTGTATTGGAACAATCGGTAAGAGGGAAGTGACATCGTCGACTCCTGAGTTGCGAAGAATAGAACGAGCACGCACGTAGTTGAACTGGATATATGGACCAGTATTGCCTATGAAATCAATGCTGGCAGTGGGGTCGAACATCATCGATTTCTTAGGATCTACCTTGAGCAAGAAGTACTTAAGCGCTCCGTATCCAACATCCTTAAATAAAAGTTCTTGATCCCCTTCAGGGATGTTGTCAAGTTTGCCAGCTTCTCGCGCTAGTTTCTCAGCAGTTGTTTTCATCTCTGCCATGATGTCGTCTGCATCGACGACAGTTCCTTCGCGTGACTTCATTTTCCCTTCGGGAAGCTCAACCATGCCATAAGACAAGTGGTGACATCGCGAGGCTTGTGGCAATCCCAATTTCTCTAGGGTGGCGAATAAGACTTTAAAGTGATATTCTTGTTCATTGCCTACGGTGTAAACTTGGCGGTCCAAATTGGGGTATTCTTCAAAGCGAAGTATAGCTGTTCCGATATCCTGCGTGATGTATACAGCAGTACCGTCTTTTCGTAGAAGTAGCTTTTCATCTAGTCCGATATCGGAGAGGTCTATCCAAACAGACCCGTCTTCGCGTTGGGTGAAAGCTCCGGAAACAATTCCTTTTTTAATTTCGTCTTTGCCGATGAGATATGTGTCAGATTCGTAGTAGAGCTTGTCGAAGTCTACGCCCATCTCTGTGTAAGTGAATTCAAACCCTTCATATACCCACCCGTTCATGGTAGACCAAAGCGTTCGGACTTCAACATCTTCAGCTTCCCATTTGTGAAGTAGTTCACGGGCAGCGAGAAGAATTGGGGCCTCTGCTTCAGCAGATTTTTGATCGTGTCCGGAAGCGAGAAGTTTTGCTATTTCAATTTTGTATTGCTTGTCGAACGCGACGTAAAAACGGCCTACGAATTTATCACCTTTTTCTCCAGTAGTTTTAGGTGTCTCACCTCCTCCGAAAAGTTGCCACGCGATCATCGATTTGCAGATGTGGATGCCTCTGTCGTTAATGATTTGGACTTTTACAACATCGTGGCCGGCAGCTTGAAGGATATTCGAAACGCTGTAGCCAAGGAAGATGTTTCTAAGATGACCCAAATGCAATGGTTTGTTAGTGTTGGGGGAGGAGTACTCCACCATGACTTGAGGTTTGCTGCCCAGAGGTTGCAAACCAAAACAGTTTTTATCTAGCACAGCTGCATTTAAAGCTGAAGCCCAGTACTCATCTGAGATCTTTAGGTTCAGGAATCCCTTTACAACACCATAGCCAGTCACGATGTTTTGATTTGCTAAGAGAAATTCCCCGATGGCCTCTCCGGTAGCTTCGGGAGACTTTTTTGCCAGTCTCGTGAATGGGAAAACGACAAGGGTGCGTTCGCCTTCAAATTCTGTTCGTGTGCTCTGTATAGAGATCTGCTTTTCTTCAGGGAGAAATCCGAAGAGCTCCAGACATGCATCAGAGACAGATTGCGAGAGTATTGAATCAAGAGAGAGCATCTGTTTTAAGCTTTAGGTAAGTGTATCTCAGCCATCATACAACGGGCCGAGCCGCCGCCGCAAGCTTCGATTACGTCAAGAGGGATGGAAATTACTTTTCCGAAATGAGATAGTGTGTCGAGTTGGGTTGCATCTAATGCTTCGTAAGCGGATTTGCTCATGACAATTCTAGGTGTTTCGTCATGGGTAGATGCTACTTCAAGCATGTTTCCTGCGAAACGTGAAATTTGTTCTTCAGAAAGTGTCACAATCTTCAATCCGTCATTGATGAGGCTGCTCTCGAGCAGTTCTCTGTCTTCAGGGTGGTCTACGCTGTCAAGACAAACAGTCGCCCAACCTGAACCGATACACATCATCACGTTGGTGTGGTAGATCTGCTTTCTTTGATCTCCGACGTTTTGAAGCGATTCAAACACCACTCCGTCATAGTCGAAAGCTTCGCAAAATTGCCCAAAAGCAGCCCTGTCTGTGCGTGGACTAATCGCAGCGTATGCCTTTCTGTTTTTGTGGTCGATCACAATACTTCCTGTTCCTTCTAAGAATACATTGTGATCTTCGAATTCTGTAAAATCAATAATTTCCTTCACTTGAAAACCTTCTTTATGTTCAAGGTCGATAAGGATGTCCTCGCGTCTTTCCATGCGTCGGTTTTTCGCGAACATGGGGTAGAGTCCAATTTTCCCATCGAAATGGAAGCTAATCCAATTGTTGGGAAAGAGTGCATCAGGCGTGTCAGTTTCAGGCAGATCTTCCACGACATAAACATTCACTCCTTCTAACCTCAAGGTGTCGACCATGTTGTCGAATTCTTCTAAGGCTAAGTCTATCACTTCCTCAGCGGAGGAGCCTTGTAAAGTCTTTTGGTAAAAATTGTTGCCAGCGGTTTCCTCGTTCATTCTGAAGGCAGAAGGACGAATCATCAAGATGTTTTGTGTGTTTTGCTTAGACATGTTCATTTCTTACGATTGGAAGTGTTACGCAGCGAAGGAGGCCTTCGAGTTTCGCGGTTTCATGAAAAGAAGTCTCCAATACGTTGTATCCCCAAGCTCTAAGTTGTGTGTTCACACCGGTGAACCCTTTTCCACTTATGATAGTGTCAGGAGAGATGGTGAATAGATTGCAATGCATGTTGTACATGGCTTCAGCATTCACTTCGTATGTTTTTTCTTTGTAGCGATTTCTGACCCAAAAGATGTCGCTTTCAAGTTTTAAACCCAGTGGGTGAAAGATCACATGGCCACCACTCAGAGGGCAGATGCAGCAGTCCAGGTGAAGGGCGTTCGTTCTGGGGTCTGTATCTGATTTGTGTAGCTGAAATCCGCGAACATGTTTTTCAGGAAACTGTTCTTGAAGCCAAATGAGAGCATGTCTATTCGTCCTGGAAGTTCTATAATGGTTAAAATCTTCCTCTTCAGAATATCCCACCCAAATTTCATCGTCCATAGGCATGATATCTCCTCCTTCGATCCGAACACCTTCTGGTGGAATTAAAATGTTCTCCGATGGAAGTTGGCTGAAGATGTCACGAATGCCTTCCCATTCAGGTGCTCTTTCTTCAATCATTGAAGACCTAATGAGTTTATCTTCAATGACAACGCCTACATCACGTGAAAATATTTGGTTTAAGTTTTCAGAGTTTGTGGGACGTAAAACTTCCACCCCGTTGTTCTGTAGAATCGTTACTAAGCCCTCTAGCTCTTTAGAAACATCTGAAGCCGTAGGGTAAGTTCCAGCCAAAACATGCTCCCTAGATTTAGGGTCTACAGCTTCTTGGGCAGTAGGTATAGGTCCCCAAGAGGTCGAAATTCCTACGATGACTTTTCGGAGGGTATTCCACTCGTTGTTGACGTTACAAAATAAGTCGATCAATTTTCTTCCTTAAAAAGCTCGCGGTGATCTCTCAATAGAGCGAGCATGGTTTCTGATTCCATCATTTGAGCTCCGAAAGCTGCTTTTTCAAACCCAACAGGGAGAAACGTGAAGTGAAGAGAGTCGAGGTTGCAGAGTACATAGGTGTTCGAGTATGCGTGAGCGTGCCAGTTTCTTACAAGCAAAGAGTCTCCATTTTCTCTGATGTCTGTGTAGGAGTTGTAGGTACAATTCCCTCTCCCGTATTTGTCCTCAAGCATGAATTTCATCCCTTCAGGATTGCCCACAAAATGAGGTAAAAAATCTTGATAGAAATCGATGTCGTGTCCTATGAGTGCGACCATTTGGTCCTCCTCAAATATCCATTCACTGGCATATTGAATGTCAATGTTGCCCACACGATTTGCGAATCCTTTTTCTTTCCAATGGCTTGAACCGGCAAATTGTTTATTCAGTTCCGTTGTGTCACTATATCTGTGCATTGGAAAATGACTCAGGTGGATAGGCCAGTCAGCAGAGTCAATGGTATTCATGGTGTGCATGTAGATGTACAAATCATCTGCGATATGCCCCAGAGTATCCAGCCCCATGTTCGAATTGATGAGTTGGTCGTTCACCACTACCTGTAAGGGGTCGTTCGCCCAGTCAAATCCTGGTACACTGGGGTTGTTTTCCGTAATCTTAGTTTGAATCTCTGATGTTCCATCATCAGCACTGTTTTTACAGCCAGTAGAAAGCAATGTAACTGTCGAAAGGACGACTGCAAAGCCCAAACAAAGACCTCTTGAAAATTTAGTTGAAATCATGGCGCGAAGATAAATAGAAAATCATGGTTTTATTTCGTGTAAAAACGCTGTGAGTTCTGAAATAATAAGCTTGTTGGAAAATGTCTTTTGAATGTGTTCTTTGCCAGCACAAGCGAGTTGATTTGCGAGGTGTTTGTCTTGCAGAAGAGCGATTAAGGCGGAGGCAAAATCTTCTGCGCTGTCTGCGATCAGAGCGTGTTTTTTGTGAATGACCCCCAGGCCACAAACCCCGATAGTAGTAGAGACTGTTGGGATTCCCGCAGACATACCTTCAATTGCCTTAACCCTCATTCCAGACCCACTGTGGAGAGGAATGGTCATGATGCCAGGTCGTTTGAGGAATTCTGCAGCACTCTTAACTTCACCGACAACCTCGATGCCTTTGTCTTCTTCTGAGCGGAATGAACGGGGCATATTTCTGCCTGCCAGGACGAGATTTGCATCTGCTATCGATTGTCGAACGATCGGCCAAACATCTTTTTTAAGCCACTCTACACCATGAATATTTGGCTTCCAATCCATAGACCCAAAGTGAAATACATGGTTTGCATCTTGACTCTTGATGGTGATGTCCGATGAGAAATCCATCCCGAATGGTGCAGTGTGTATGGGTATTTCAGCTCCTAAGGACTTGAATGTACTTGCGTCTTCTTTTGTGATGGTTATCAGGGCATCAAAATCGTTCACTTTCTTTGATTCGTATTTTTTAAGTTGTTCAGCAAGTTTGTGTAAATACCATGTTTTTAATTTGTTGCCTTTTTCATTCGCAAGTCCTTCCCAAATGGTGTGTTCCACGTTGTGAGCTCTCAAAACAACCTTGGCATTGCTTTTGTTTCTGATTGCGCTTGCGTAAGATGCTAAAAACAAGGATTCAATAAAGATGATGTCAAATGGAGTGGAATCTAGGATCTCGTTCAGTTTGTCGGTGAAATTTTGAGATGAAAACCGTGCGATGTGGTAACTTTTTTTCACCACTAAGTTTTTAATCGCATCTTTTAAATTTACAGCTGTATTGATTGTGACAGCTTCAATGGAAGTCGAATTGACATAGTCAGGATCTTGTTTTTTGATGTCGAAAGGGTGTTTCTCTGTACTCACGACAAGCACTTTAACATGGTGACCTTGAGATAGGAATCCTTGTGTAATTGCATCCATTGCCAAACAGCCCCCATCTAGAGATGGGCGAGGTGGTTTGGGGCACAGTTGGAGGATTCGCATATGTTGTAAATTGCTAAAGCTACTTATTTAAATATTCTGCCTTCTCGAATTGCAAATGTGGTTAAAGCTATTGCAAGTGGCACTAAAACAATCGTACTGAGCCACATGCCAATTGAGGGTGCAAGTGATCCTGATTTGACTATTTGTTCTCCAACCATGGAGATGATATAGTATGCAAGGAATACAGAAATGGCAAGAACAACGGGCATTCCCATGCCACCTTTTTTTGTAATAGCTCCTAGCGATGCTCCTACAAAAAACAGCACCAAACAGCTTACTGAAAGGATAAATTTCCTGTGCCATTCAATGGAGTGTCGATCTCTTCGGAGTTCTCGACCTTCGACTTTGTCCAGGGCATTTTCGATTCCTCTCACTTGATTTCTTGACAGTTCTTTTGCTTTTGCAAACAGGCTGTTTTTTTCAACTCGGGTTAAATTTTGAAACCAAGTGGTTGATGACAGATTGGGGCTTATTTCTGGTAGTTTTATGGAGTCTTGCAACAGCCGGATAGCTTTAACTCCATAGTTCACAATTTGCTGTCTTTCGATCTCAGACATATTGTCTAATGAATCGATTGCTTCTCTCAGTTTTGGCAAGGACATCATCTCGTAGGATCTTCTAAACAATCCTTCATCGGCGAGATCGAAGTCCAGAGATGAGAGGTCGATTCGCATTGTCGAGGCAGAAAAAGAAGAAATAACATGGGGGTGTAATTTTTCTTTTCTTCTGAGATTTTTTTCTGTTTGATCTTCGTAACTCGTTCCATTTGTGAGTTCAATCACCAAATCGTCTCGTTGAGAGTCGTGGTGCATTCTGCCACTTTCAGCACGGATGATTCGTGAAGAGCCATTTTCTGGATTCCTGTGGTCGTGGATTAAGATGTCTGTGAGTATGCCATCAGTGTCTTTGCTTTCGATTCGTATCGAAAACCCTTCAATGCCCGTGTAAAAAACGCCTGGTCGAATGTTCAGGGCGGGGCGTTGTCGAGTCACAGAATACAGTAAAGCACGGAAATTCACATTTGCACTTGGCCATGCACTGCTTGAAAACCACAGAGATCCAGCAGAAACGATCAACATGAATACAATTAGTGGTTTCAAAATGTTTAAAAGCGACATTCCAGCTGATTTCATGGCCGTCAGTTCGTTGCTTTCAGACAAGTTTCCAATCGCCATGATGCTCGCCACAAGAATTGCAAGCGGCAGTGCCAGGTTCACGATTCTAGCTGACGCATAAAACATCAGCTGAGCGATCACCCACGGCTCTATTCCTTTTCCGATGAAATCATCAGCATAGACCCATAAAAACTGCATATCCAAGACGAAAAGTGCGACAGGAAATGTCACAGCCAATGGGCGGATAAATGCCTTTAATAAAAGAATAGATGTTTTATGCAAGGTGTTGAGTGCTGTAAGGCAAAGATAGCATTGTAACTTGCCCTCATAAAACATACCTACAGACCATTTTAAGACCATGCAAAAATTCTATACCCACACACTGATTGCTGCTTTTGCGGCCATCACCTTTCTCACTGGATGCACCTCTCTTCCGGAGGGCGAGGACTTCCAAAGAAAAGATATGACTGATTTTTCTAGTGGAGTTGGAGAGCCAGATGAGGATGGTTTTGTATGGCAAGTCGAGCAATTCGCAGATCTCAAGATCGTAAGATATCAGGTTCCTGGCTGGGAAAAGTTAAGTGAAAGTCAGCAAGCTTTGGTGTATTGCCTGAACATGGCAGGTTTAAGTGGTCGCGATATGATGTATGATCAAAACAACCGCTACAATCTTCGCATCCGTCGCATGCTAGAAAGCATTCACGAGACTTATGAAGGAGATCGATCAACACTTGGTTGGGACCGTTTTGAAATCTATTTAAAACGCATTTGGTTTTCAAATGGGATCCACCATCATTACTCAAATAAGAAGCACATTCCTGAGTTTTCATCTGACTATTTCGCACATCTTTTAGAATCTACTGGTTTAACTTGTTCGGATGAGATTAAGGCCGTGATTCTGGATCCTACAATTGAACCTAAGAAGGTTGAACTTGATGGCGATAAGGGATTGGTTGAAGGGTCGTCTGTCAATTTTTATGGTCCAAATGTGTCAACGGCAGATGCAAAAGCTTACTTTGAGTCTATTAAGGTTGAAGGTGATAGAAGTCCTGTAGAATATGGTCTGAATTCCAGACTTGTAAAAAATGATGCAGGTGAAGTGGTTGAAGAAACCTACATGATCGGCGGTCTTTACAATGACGCTTTAATTGAAGTTGTGAAGTGGCTTAGGGAAGCACTTAATTACACCGAGAACGACAAGCAAGCTGCTGCAATGCGCAACCTCATCGCTTATTATGAAACCGGTGATTTAGAGAAGTGGTCTTTGTACAACATCAACTGGGTAAAGGACGTCGACGGTGATGTTGATTACATCAATGGTTTTATTGAAGTCTACAACGATCCTTTAGGTTACACAGGGTCTTATGAAACAGTTGTGCAAATTAAGGATTTTGATGCTTCAGCTAGAATGGCAACATTGATGGAAAATGCGCAGTGGTTCGAAGATCACATGCCTTTTGCTCCAGAACATAAAAAAGATGAAGTGGTAGGTATAACTTACAATGTTGTCAACGTCGCTGGAGAAGCAGGAGACGCGTCTCCCTCAACGCCTATTGGCGTGAACCTTCCAAATTCAAATTGGATACGTCAAGTTCACGGATCTAAATCAGTCAGCTTAGGCAACATCGTTGGCGCCTATGATAAAGCTTCGGGTGGAGGTATGCTGGGCGAGTTTTCTCATGATGAAGTAGAACGTCTCAGAGTTAACGCTCACGGAGCTCTTGCAGGCAAGCTTCACACTGCGATGCATGAAGTCATCGGGCATGCTTCAGGAAAGTTGGAAGAAGGTGTTGCAACTCCAAAGGAAACAATTATGGAATACAGTTCAACACTCGAAGAAGGTCGTGCCGATTTAGTTGCCTTGTACTTTCTTTTAGATGAAAAGATGATTGAGCTTGGTTTAATGAATACCATTGAAGTGGGAAGAGCTGAATACGATAGCTACATTCGAAATGGCATGATGACTCAAATTCGCAGACTTGATCTCGGAGATATTATTGAAGAGTCACACATGCGCAACCGAGCTTGGGTAACCCACTGGTGTTATGAGAAAGGTCTTTCTGAAGGCGTGATTAAGAAATACCAAAGAGAAGGCAAGACCTATGTTGATGTTGTTGATTATGTTGCTTTACAAGGATTGTTTGGAGAGTTGTTGAAAGAGGTTCAGCGAATCAAGTCTCAAGGTGATTACGAAGCTGCAAAAGCCTTGGTTGAGGGCTATGGTGTCCAGGTTGACCAAGAGTTGCACGCAGAAGTGTTAGAACGTTCTAAAGCTTTAGGGATCGCTCCATATGGAGGTTTCATCAACCCTTGGATGGAGGCTACTCGTGATGCTTCAGGAAACATCGAAAGTGTAGAGCTATCATACCCAGATAACTTTACAACACAGATGAAGAACTACAGTTCTCAATTTAATCTGTTACCTGATGTAAATTCTTTAAACTAAGATTTTTTAAATTTCACAAGCTTTTGAAACCAGCACAATGAAAAATACATTTTCACTTTTAACGATTGCATTTCTTGTCGCGTCGTCTTCGATTACTCAAGCCCAAACAATTTGCGAAAATGGCTTTGCCGGCATCTATCCTTGCGATGGATACGATTTGTATGCTCATTTCCCTCTCTCAGAAGTCGGAGGGGGTGAAAATGGAAATGATTGTTGGGGATGGGTAGATTCTAGCTCTGGACGTGAGTTCGTTCTTCTCGGTCGCTCTGATGGAATGTCTGTTGTAGAAATCACAGACCCACTTTCTCCATCTTTTATTGCGACACTTCCTACCGCTTCAATCCCCTCTCTTTGGAGAGATATTAAAGTGATTGGTGATTACGCATATATTGGAAGTGAGGCAGGGCAGCATGGGATGCAAATTTTAGATTTGACTCAAGTTCTTGATCTCAGTGGGTTTCCTTTTAACTTATCAGCCACATCGCATTACATGGGGTTTGGCAATTCCCACAACTTAGCGGCCAATTCAGAGACAAACTTTGTTTACGCGGTAGGTACAAATACGTTTGAAGGTGGTCTACACATTGTTGATGTAAGTGACCCTGAAGCTCCTTTTCTAGCAGGATCCTATGACGGAGCATATTCTCACGATGTTCAGCCAGTGATTTATCAAGGATTGGACACAGACTATCAAGGCCAAGAAATTGTATTCTGTTTTAATGGTACAACAGGAATTGAAATTGTCAATGCTGAGAACAAGAGTGATGTGTATCTCATCAGTCAGATCTCTTATGAAAATGGTTTTTACACACACCAAGGATGGCTAAGTGAAGACCACCACATGCTTTATTTTAATGACGAACTCGATGAGACAAATAACGGCAACAACACAAGGACCTATATGATGAATGTAGATGATTTGGACAACCCTTTTGTTGTGGGTTTCTACGAATCAGACAATACAGCGATTGATCACAACTTGTACACACACAACGGCCGTATTTATGCTTCTAATTATACCAGTGGACTCCGTGTTTCTTCAATTTTAGAGGATGGATCTATCGAGCCACAAGGGTTCTTCGATACTTATCCAGCAGACGATTCAACAGAGTTTTCAGGCACTTGGTCAAACTATCCATATTTCCCCAGCGGATCTATCGCTGTGAGTGATTTTGATGGTCTATTTATTCTTCGAGCTTCTACCTCTACTGGTGTTGTAGATGCTGATGTTGAAGCTCCTTCATTTGAACTAACACCCAATCCAGCATCTGCTTCGGTTCTTCTTTCCGGCCCGTTCACCAACTGTGATATTGTCGTGTTCGATTTACGTGGTCGTGAAGCTTTGAGGATACAGACTGTTCCAGCAGTCAATGGTTTGAATCTTGATATCAACAAGCTCACTCAGGGTGCGTATGTCATTAGTGTCATTGACTCTAAAACAGGAATCGTTCAAGCGACTGAAAAGCTTGTGGTTTCTCCCAGATAAACCATCTTTCAGAAATCAAAAAACCTGAGGCATGAGTCTGCTTTGGGTTTTTTTTATTGCCTAACTTTCTATCATGAAAATGTTCTTGACATGTATTTTTATTCTTTCAGGTCTCTTTCTGATATCTGATCCCCAAGCTCAAACTCCATGCGAGAATGGCTACGCCGACATTTACCCTTGCAGTGGCTTTGATTTAAGCTCCCACTTTACGCTCGAGGAGTTAGGAGGTGGCGTTAAAGGAAACGATTGTTGGGGTTGGACTCATGAAGAATCAGGAAGGGAATTTGTCTTATACTGCAGATCCATTGGGTTGTCTGTTGTTGAAATTTCAGACCCCTCAAGTCCAGTTTTCACAGCTGTGTTGCCTTCAGCTGCTCTAGAAAGTACTTGGCGTGATGTGAAGGTTTTGGGAGATTATGCTTACATCGTGAGTATGGCTGAGGGGCACGGAATGCAAATCCTCGAATTAACCCAGCTGTTAGATATCAGTGATTTTCCGACGCTGTTGTCAGAGTCAGCACATTATTCTGGCTTCAGTTTTGCTCACAATTTCGCCATCAATGAAGCAACTCAATTCGGTTACGCTGTGGGCACTGATCAGTATGCTGAAGGGGTGTTTATCGTTGATCTTGCTGATCCATTGCAACCTGCCTTGGTTGGTTCTTATGATGAGTCTCCTACCCACGATGTTCAATCCATTGTTTATGATGGGCCTGACGTAGATTACATCAACAGCGAATTGGTTTTTTGTTTCAACGGTGACAACGTAACCATTCTTAACGCAGATGACAAGTCTGACATCCAAGTTCTTTCGGTGATTCCGAATCCACAAGCTGTATACATACACCAAGGATGGGTCAGTGAAGATCACAGCATGCTTTATTACAATGACGAGCAAGATGAATTGTTTTCGGGAACCAATACACGGACTTTTGTCATGGACATTTCTGACTTAAATAACCCTGTTAATCAAGGCTTTTTTGAGTATGAAACAGAATCTACAGACCACAATCTTTATGTTCACAATGGTTTGGTTTATGCTTCTAACAATTCTAGTGGACTTCGAGTTTCTACCATTTTTGAGGACGGTTCTTTAGATAGCTATGGTTTTTTCGATACTTATGTAGAAGATGATGCATCTGGCTTTACAGGAACTTGGTCCAACTACCCTTTTTTTCCGAGTAAAAACATTGCTGTAAGTAACCGCGACGGTCTCTTTATTCTTCGAGCCTCAGAAGATTATATCGGAATAGAGAACTCTGAATTAATTCCATGTGACTTGATTGTTGCACCCAATCCAACATCCTCGTCATCAATAACTATTTCAGGTCCTTACACGAATTGTGATCTTTCTATTTGTGACTTGAGAGGTGTCGAAGTTTTCCGAATGAATGGCACATCCTTTCAAAATGAACTTACCATTGACCTCAGTTCGATCCACCGAGGGGCTTACTTGATCCGGCTCACAGATGTCAAGTCAGGAGAAGTGAAAGCCATTGAAAAATTCATACTTTCTGCCAAATAGGCTCATTCAATCGTTGACTGGATTGAGCTCTTTCTCAACAATCTCCTTGAGGTCGTCTGATGCAAGTCCACGGTGTAGCTCACCGTCCATTGCGATGCTGATGAGACCTGTTTCTTCACTTACGATGATGATGAGGGCGTCTGTTTTTTCTGCCAACCCCAAGGCCGCTCTGTGCCGCATGCCAAGTTCAGCAGGGATGTCGTTTCTCTGCGTTACTGGGAGTACGCATCTCACGGCACGAATTCGTCCAATGGCAATATACATCCCCCCATCGTGCATCGAATTGTCCTTGTGAAAGGTGGCCTCGATTAAAGGCCCAAAGATGTCTGCGTTGAGTTTTGTAGAACCTTGAAGATGCAATGTCAGATCAGATGACCTTTGAAGTACAATGAGCGCACCTTCTTTTCGCAAAGATAAATTAACAACTGCAGAACAGATTTCATCTACTTTAAGCGGTGCCCGATCTTCGTGTCTGACAGAAATGATTTTATTCAACCACTTTTTGGGCTTTTCAATATTTGCTCTGTCACCAATTGAGAATAGAAATTGTCGGAGTTCTTGTTGAAAAACAATGATAATCGCAAGAATTCCTACTCCGATAAATTGCCCTAGAAGTTCAGCAAGAACGGGCATTCCAGCAAGCGAAACGACTTTCCATATGAGATAAATAGCGAGAAGTCCCATGAAAACGGGGATGGCTTGTGTTCCTTTAGTGAGTCTATAAAGCCAAAGCACAATTGCAGCCACAAGAACAACATCCAGTATGCGTGCTCCAAATTGGATCAATGGAAGTAGGGCTTCCCAAGATTCGAGGAGAAAATTCACGTTCTTTTTTTGACTGTTTTCAAGTCACAAAGATGGTGATGAAGTAGGACAACTTCACGTGCCTCTTGGACATCGTGAACGCGAAGGAGGGAGGCTCCTCTGTCTAATGCCCATGCATGAGTTGCTGTCGTACCATTCAATGCCTGGAAGGCTTGACAATTTAGCGTTTTGTAGATCATGGATTTTCTGCTCGTACCCACAAGAATAGGTCGATTTAATTCGTTGAATTCATTGAGGTTTTGTAAAAGTGCAAAGTTGTCTTTTGATGTTTTTCCGAATCCAAATCCAGGGTCTAAAATGACATCTTTGATACCAGCTTTAGATAGCGCGGTTGTTTTTTCTTCAAACCATGTTTTGACTTCATTGACGACATTTTCATAACTCGGGTCGATTTGCATTGTCTCAGGTCTTCCCTGCATATGCATCAGTACATAAGGCACTTCGGCTTCAGCTACTGCATAGAATAAATCTGGATCTAAGGAACCCGCTGAGATGTCGTTGATCATCATTGCTCCAGCTTCAACTGCTTTGCGCGCCACTTCAGAACTGTATGTGTCAATGCTGATATTTACTTCTGGAGCTGCATCTAACAAGCCTTTGATCACGGGCTCTACTCTAGACCATTCCTGAAAGGCGCTTACGGGCGCAGATCCCGGACGTGAAGATGCACCGCCAATGTCGATGATGTTCGCACCATCTCTTTGCATTTTAAGACCAGAATTAACCGCTGCCTTTATGGAGAAATTGATCCCCCCGTCATAAAATGAATCTGGTGTGACATTCAAAATGCCCATTATACCCACATCTGAGGACGTATGGAAATTTCGCAATCCTTCACGAAATTTATCTATGTAAGTGATATCTCTCATCGTAACTTGGCGCAAGTTATTCAACCTGAGGAGAATTATTGTGTTTTATGGAGAATCTATCACCTACGATTGACAAGTATGACATCGCGCTTAACCGATGCAATTCGCTATTCAAGAATAAAACAGCGGATTACGGTACCGCTTGGAGGATTTTACGTACATCATCTCTGACAGATCAAATCTTCATTAAAGCGAACCGAATTCGAACAATTCAAGAAGTTGAAGTCGCGAAAGTTGATGAAGGTATCGTTCCTGAATTTATCGGAATTGTGAATTACAGTTTGATGGCTTTGGTTCAGCTTGAAATGCCTGCGAACTACACTTTAGATCTTCCTGCAGAAGAGGCTAACGAAAGATTTGAAAATGCTGCAATGAAAACAAGAGAGCTGATGATTAATAAAAATCACGATTACGGTGAAGCTTGGCGTGATATGCGAGTAAGCTCTCTCACTGATCTGATTTTAATGAAGCTCCTCCGGGTGAAGCAAATTGAAGATAACAAAGGCAAAACAATTGTTTCTGAGGGGATAGACGCAAATTATATGGACATTGCGAATTACGCTTTATTCGCTCTTATTTTATTATCAGAACAAACAGAAGCAAAATAGAAGAACAATGATTATTTCTAAACTATCACATGGTTTAACGCTATTCAGTAGAATGTTCGTGGGTGCGTTATTTGTTGTTTCCGGTCTCATTAAATCGAACGATGCCATCGGTTTTATGTATAAACTTGAGGAGTATTTTGAGCCAGGAGCCCTCAATTTAGAGTATCTGACACCCTACGCATTACAGATTGCTATTTTTGTCTGCATTGCAGAAGTTTTATTGGGAATTGCGCTTCTTGTAGGTGCTCTTCCTAAGCTCACCACAGTCTTAACCATGGTGATGATGGTGTTTTTTACATGGCTCACTTGGTACACGGCAACATGCGACCCTTTTGGGATGAAATTCATCTCTGGTGCTGATGGGACAATGGTGGAAATTGCCAACCAATGTGTGTTGGAATGTGGTTGTTTCGGGAATGCTATTCCATTGACGGCATACCAAAGTTTTCTGAAAGACCTCTTTCTACTTCTTTTAATTATCCCCATTTTTATTGCCGCTTTCCGCAATAAAATTGAGCTTAACGATAGCCAAACTTCTGTTATTTTATACACAGGTGCCTTGGTGCTGACTTTCTTTTTCGGTTACATAATGCTAGATTGGAATTTTCCAATGCTCTACCTTACTTTTCTTTTGCTTGCCGCTTCGATGGTTCGACGTCGTGTTCAGCACCCAAGAGTAGAGTGGATTATGGCAGCTTCAGTCGTTCTAGTTTCTGGTTTAGTCCAAATTAAAACGCTGACACATCTTCCCATCAAAGATTATCGTCCTTATGCTGAAGGAGAAAGCGTCATCGAAAACCGTCTTTCTGCAGACGAATTGGGTTTAGATGCACCAGTTTATGCTACAGAGTATACCTTCAAAAACATGCAAACTGGCATTGATAGCATTGTATTAAGCTCGGATTACCTGAAAGTATACAATGATGAGTCATTTAAATCTACTTATGAAATAGTGTCATATGATGGTGCTGAAGTGAAAATATCTGACGGATATGAGCCACGCATCATGGATTTAATTATGGAGAACGATTTGGGTGACGATCTTACTGACGAAATCTTGTCACACAAAGGCTATACTTTCCTCTATATTTCTAAAGACATCGAGGTCGTTGCTGATGAGGGTGCGCCTGGCCAAACAGAGTTCAATTCTTTGGCTGTTGCCGCCCAAAAAGCAGGAGTTAAATTTTATGGACTGACCAATGCTGGTGCTGATTTTAACGCCCAATTTGCGACTGCCAACTCAATTCCATACGGATTTCTCACTTGTGATCAAATTGAGCTTAAAATTGTGATACGATCCAATCCAGGTCTTGTCCTGATGAAAGAGGGTGTCATCGTTGAAAAGTGGTCATGGCGAGATGTCCCCGTCTTTTCAGACATTGTTTATATTCAATAAAAGTTAGTTCGAGGTGCGTTTTATTCTCAAGCGATTTTTGCAAGGACTTGGTGTCTTACTTGGAACGCTCACGCTCGTATTCTTTATTTTCTCATTCGTTCCGGATCCAGCTCGCGAACTTGCTGGCCAAGCAGAGCGTGAGTCCGTAGTTCAAGCTTTTCGTGTGAAGCACGGTCTCAATTTGCCCCTTCATTCTCGTTATATCAAATTTATTTCCCATGCTGTAACTGGAGATCTTGGGACGAGTTACATTACTGACCGTCCTGTGATTGATTCTGTGAAAGATGCGCTCCCAGCTACGCTAATCCTTGCATCCGTAGCGATGTTTTTTGCTACCTTATTCGGAATATCGATTGGTTTGGCTCTTTCATTGTTTCCTAAATCAAAAATGGGTGATTTCGTGCTTTCAATTTGCGCACTCGGAATGAGCGCTCCAAGCTTCGTAGTCGCCATTTTAGTGGCGTGGCTTTTTGGCTATGTTCTTCATTCGTATACTCATTTGCCCATGACAGGGGGGATGGTCCTTGTTGATCCTTTTGAAGGACCTAGTCTTGCTTGGTCTCATTTAATACTCCCTGCTTTCACTCTCGGTATCCGACCACTTGCAGTCATCATTCAACTGTCACGCAACTCTGCTCTAGAAGTATTAGCACAACCTTACATTAGAACTGCCAGATCGAAAGGTCTTTCCGAATCTCGTATTTTATTTCGTCATGTATTGC
>CESJ01027805.1_pt1 | contig 16997 bp, 10 predicted proteins | sample 356311 | NCBI WGS metagenome assembly CESJ01 (sample SAMEA2621487, study PRJEB7988) | marine metagenome | biome: marine biome (ENVO:00000447); feature: surface water layer (ENVO:00002042); material: "saline water (ENVO:00002010), including plankton (ENVO:xxxxxxxx)" | depth 5 m
AGCAATTTTAAGCCCCGGCAGATAGGTGTTTTCGATAAAACCCTGTAACCATTGCGAAACCCTTTTTTGCGCGCGATCGATTGGTGCAGCAAAACCAGTGGGGGCTCGCCCTAACTTCAAACCGACCAGGTGCGCGGGAAGAATCAATTTTGATTCGATCAAAGAAAAGGTCAAACACAAAATCACCACGACGCTAATAGCCTTGGTAATGCCGTCGAAACTGCCGCCTAAAAACATCAACGGAAGAAATGCCGCCATGGTCGTCAGAACACCAATGGTCGAGGGCAATGCAACGCGTCTAGTTCCGGCGACTACGGTCGCCAACGAGGCAGTGTAAAGGGCGCCCTGTGGCAAGCCAGCAGCCAGTTGACGCTGATAATCAGCATCGACTTCAGTGAATACGCTCTCACCAATCACAATGGCATCGTCGACGACGATACCGAGCACCATAATAAAGGCAAACAAGCTCATGATATTGACCGTCACTGAACCCATTGGCATCAACCAAAATGCCCCAGCAAAACTCAGCGGTATGCCCACCATTACCCACAGCGCCACCTTTAAGTTCAAAAATAACCCGAGCACGATGGCCACCAGAATACCGCCAATCAACAGGTTTTCTGACATCATAGTCAGGCGGCCATTCAAAGGATACGCCTCGTCGTTAAACACGGAAATGTTTAAACCCTCGGGTAATTCGGCCTGCTTTTTTAGCGTATAACGATGTACCGCCTTACTGATATCCAACAAGTTTTGATTTTCAAGGGTAAAGATCCCGAGCGTGAAGGACGTTTTGCGGTCAAACCGGTTGGTGTAAATACTCTCCCTAAAAGCATCCTTGACCACGGCAACATCAGACAATAACAATTGCGTACCGTCGACCTGGCTTCGCAGGATAATATTTTCAAAATCGCTGCCGACGTAGGCTTTACCCTCCGTCCGCACCATCACGTTGCCGTTAAGCGTTTTTATCATTCCAGCCGGAAGATCCATCGAAGACGCCCGCACGGCCGCCGCCACTTCGCTCAGAGTAAGATTGAGTTCGCGCAGTCTGTCCTCTTTGACTTCGATCGATATTTCATATTTTCCGGCACCCCAAAGCCGCAATTCTTTGACCTCTGGGAGCGCCTGTAATTCGTCAAAAATTTGATCTCCAAGAAGTTTTTTCTGACGCTCGGTCATGTCTCCGAAAACCGATACCCCCATCGCCCAGCTATTGTTCTTCGACCGCTGAACCGAGGGCTTTTCTAAATCGTCTGGGAAATTGGTAATACCATCAATACGATTTTCTATCAACGTCATGATTTCATTGATGTCCTCATTCGGCTCGATTTCGAGGCGAATTCTGGCGAGGTCGCGATTGGCATCTGAGGATATTTTTTTAATGCCCTGTAAGCCCTCCAATGCCGCCTCCATTGGCAAAACAACGCCTTTTTCTACTTCGATGGGCGCAGCACCCGGATAGGATGCCGAGATGCTGACCACCCGTTTATCAGTTCGAGGGAACATCTCTTTACTCATATCGGATAACGACAGCAAGCCCGCGCCGAAAACAAAAAACATAATTAGATTGGCCGCCACAGGGTTTCGCGCGAACCAATCGATCAAGCCTTTTCCTTGCGTATCCACTAGTTGACCACGTCCTTCTCAGATATATTTTTTACTCGCAGCTTAAGTCCTTCGATAGGCGTACCAATAGCGCTGACCACCACCTCCACGCTCTCGCCGAGCCCCTCGCCAATGTAGTAGAATTCATCATCGGCATACATAACCTCTACACTGCGGGTGCGCAAGCTGCTTTGTCGGTCGACGATAGCTATTTTAGAGTCCTGCAGCAACGCTCCGCGCGGTACTTTAAAAACATCCGTTAGAGTTTTTCCTGAAAGTCGCGCCCGCACGAACGTGCCCACCAACAAAGGCGCCGATGGCGTTGTCGTAGTCGATTTAAGACGGTAGGGGTCAGCGACGCTGACAACCACATATTGCGAGCGATTCACTTCGTTGACAACACCCTCAAAACGTTCAAATATGGCGCGCCATTTTACCTCATAACCATTGTTCGACCCCTCGAGTTCAACGCTTTCAATACCAACACGACCTGGCAATGGAGTCTTCATCATGGCTAAATCTTGGTCGGTTAAAGGCAATCTTACCTCGACAAAATTAGTCGCAAAAATTTCTCCCAGGCGAGATCCCAGCGTTACATACTGACCGATGTCGATATCTTTTTTCGTCACCATCCCAGCGTAAGGCGCCCGAATAGACGTTCGACCCAACTTGACCTCGGCCTGTTTAACCTCTGCCAGTGCCTGCAACAGGTTGGCCTCAGCTTCGGCTAAATAAGGTTTCCTAAGCGCTAAAGCCGGCGCCTCGCTCTCTGGCCGATCGGTCATGGCCCACTCTTTACGTGCTTGGAATGCCCTGGCTTTTTCGAATTCCAAAAGCGCTTTACGGCTGCTTAATTTCGCTTCAGCTCGCTGCAACGCGACCTCATAATCGCGCGGATCAAGGCGCATTAAAATATCACCTTTGTTAAAATGGCCACCAACAACGAAGCGATCAGACAGTTCTAATAAGGTTCCCGACACCTCCGAAGTGAGGACTGTTCGAGTGCGCGGCCTTACGGTGCCTTGAGATTCCACCATTAAGGTCACATCGGATTTTTGCAGAATTTCAGTTTTAACCGCAATAGCGGCCTCTGGCGTAGTCAATTTTTCTGGTGCCGACCGGAACAGGTTCATCAGTACGGCAATTAAAATTGCCGTACTGACCAAACCGAACCCTATCAATTGCTTTTTCACTGCTAACCATCCCGTTTTTACTACCGAAGACTGCTCTCTTGCAGCCTCTAGATCATTTAAAAAGTGTCTGTGTGTCGGTGCACCCGATCCGATCAATGTTTACGTTTTATCTTTTCCCTATCATGGGCAACCATCACCTAGCCATCGGTCACCTAAACATACCGGACTACCGAAGCGGCAAGACGCATTCCTGTGTAACACTATCCCACAGCAAAACAGCTAACCCCCGTGTCCGACACCGAAAACATTGTTTTAGCGCCAGTGCATTTTAGACCAACACTAAAAAACTAATGATATATTAGCCCATTATGCCGATTTTTTAATACTCCGAATCCAGTCGATGTAAAACGTCCTTTCGTCGACAAATACAATCCTTTTACGATTAACAATCATACCTAGGTCAATCCTATAGCAGGTGTAAAACGTTCAACTATTAGGCTAGACAGCGCCTGCCAACTTCACACAGTGCCCATGCAGATTATCCGGCGACACCTCGCGCGCATGGTATCGCGTTCAAACATGCAAATGTGTCACTCGTGCGTCTCTGTTGGTTTATCTATGGACAAATAATAAATCAAAATTCCGACACCAATAATAGCCAACCCAAGAAGCCCCTCTTGGAGACTTTCTCGCAGCACATAAATCAGCGTCCAAACAGTGACTGCCAAGTACACTAAGGGTGTTACTGGATAGCCGAGTGTCCTGTAGGCGCCGACAATATTGAGTTTTTTATAGCGTAAAATAAAAATTCCGAGCACCGAAAACAAGGTATTGATGGCTAGCACAAAGCTAGAAAAAATCAATACTGATTCAAACGTTGCGCTGATCACAAAAAAAACAGCAATCGCGCCTTGCACTAAAATCGCCGTCACAGGTATACCCTGAGCATTGCAAACGGCAAGTTTCGAGAATACTTTAAAGTCTTCGCCAATCATCTGCAGCACCCGCGGGCCTGCCATCGTCATGGCACTGACGGTAGAAATCAGCAACAACGCCAATACCGCTCCCATAATTTTTCCAGCATTACCCCCAAGGGCATGCTCAGCAACAATCACCCCCACCTCCATCTGCCCTTCGAGGCTGGATATCGGCGCGGCACTCAAAAAGCTCGCGTTGAGAATCAGGTAGAGCACCATCACGATTCCGGTGCCAAAAAATAGCACCATCGGAAGATCGCGCTGTGGATTGTCCATTTCTCCAGTCAAATATGTCGCCGCGTTCCAACCGGTATAGGCGTAGTTAACGTAGATCAGCGCCACCGCAAAGGCACCGCTAAAAACCAATCCCTGATCACCTTGCTGAGGAGTAAAACTGATCGCCTGTGGACTGTTGCCAAAAACAAAAATAATCAGACAAAACAATATAATGAGAGCGAATTTTAACGCCGTAAAGAGCTTTTGGACACGGCTGCTGGCGATCCGAGAGAAGCAGTGAGAGAGGGACAACACCAACACCAGGGTAAGCGCTGCTGGCACCCGCGGCAGGTTCGGAAATACTGCGGAGAGATAGGCCGCAAATGTCATCGCCGCCAGCGCTACAGGGGCGGCAAAGCCAACGGTGGCCGATACCCAACCGGAGACAAAACCGGCACAGGGGTGATAAAGCCGAGTCAAAAAGTTGTATTCACCACCCGATCTCGGTAAATTTGCCCCTAATTCAGCGTAGGTCAGCGCACCACATAGTGCGGTAACGCCCCCAACCAGCCAAAGCATCATCAGCACAAACGGCGATTGCAGCCCCAACAGTTGAAAACCTAAACTGGTAAATACACCCGTGCCGATCATGTTTGCGGCAACCACCGAGATGCCGGTGGTCTTTGAAAATGTTTGCATCATAAATCTTCAGTTAACTGGCTCAATTTTGTTGTTACGGAACTTACACTGAACGGTACCATTAAGCCCCTCAAAACTACGAATCATTGGTCGCGCGCATAAACCCGCTCTCCGGCCAACCATGTTTCCAACACCTCGGTTTGCCAAATAGCTTGCGGTGCTATGTTGTAGATGTCCCGATCGATCAAAATAAAGTCGGCCCATTTCCCCGGAGTGAGGCCGCCTAAAACATTTTCTTGATGTGCCGCCCAAGCGGCATCGATAGAAAATGAGCGCATAGTCTCCTCGAGACTCATAGCTTGCTCTGCGATCCAACCGCCTTCGGGCAGGTTATCGTGATTTTGACGGGTAACTGCCGCATGAATACCATGAAAAACATTGGCTAATTCGATCGGAAAATCGGACCCAGAAACCACTCGACTGTCCTGGTCGAGAAAGCTACGCCACGCGTAAGCTCCCTTTAATCGATCCGGTCCGACTCGATCTTCCGCCATATTCATATCGCTGACAGCGTGCACCGGTTGCATCGAGGGCGTCACATCTAAACTCTTAAAACGCGGAATGTCTGCCAAACTAACGACCTGAGCATGCTCTATTCGATGGCGCAAATGCCGCCCCCCCGCAGTGGCATAGGCGCGTTGAATTTCATCCAATCCTGTACGATTACCAAAATCGCCAATCGCGTGAATGGCGATTTGAAAGTCGGCGTCGATGGCCAAAGCAAAAATGCGCCGCATGTCCTCGGCACCAGTTAACAATAAACCGCTATGATCTGGCCGATCTGAATAGGGCTCGAGCATTGCAGCGCCATAACTGCCCAGCGCGCCGTCGATATATATTTTTATACTGCGCAGCGAATACATGTCGCTAGGGTCATCACTATGGCCGAGGGCTAAGACTCGTTCAAGATCGGTTTCTGTCGACGAATACATTCCATAAATTCGCACCGACATAGCGCCGCGATCGGCCAATTGACGGTAAAGTTTATGTTCTTGGGAGGATACCCCAGCATCGTGTACCGAAGTAATCCCCAAGCTTAATAGATGATCACTCGCCGCGTCGAGCGCGCGCTGTATATCACTCTCGTTCGGTGCTGGAATGGCCCGTTTGACCAATTCCATGGCATTGTCGACAAATACACCACTCGGTTCGCCCGCTGCGTTAAAGATAATCTCGCCACCGGCTGGCGTCGTGGTGTCGCGATTGACACCGGCAAGTTCCATAGCACGACTGTTGGCCCAACCGGCGTGGCCGTCAATACGCTCCAACCAAACTGGACGATCAGCGATCTGCGCATCGAGCAAGGCAGCGCTAGGAAACGCTTTACCGGGCCACAATACTTGATTCCAACCGCGACCCGTGAGCCAATTTAATGATGGGTTTTGCCTACCGTATTCGCCAATTGCGTCGACCACGATTTGCGCCGATGGCATACCACGCACATCGATACTCAACAGGGTATAACCGAGCCAGGAGACGTGACCATGCCCATCGATCAGCCCCGGCAACAATGTTTTCCCGTTGCCATCTAGCACCTTCCCACCACGATATTTTTGTTTGAGCTGACCGTCACCGGTCGCGACAACTCGCCCACCGCGGATAGCCAGCGCAGAAAACTGAAATAGTTGCCTGGCATCATCAAAACTGTAGCCCTGAACATTATCAATAATCAGCATATCGCTATGAGGTTTTTGACAGCTCATCACCACACCTAACAGCAGGCTCAAGCCAACACAATGTATTAATATTTGAGCCCGTTTTATGGATGAATTGGTCACGTCAGATACCCCTCTTTTTAAAATTTTTATTGCTAGGGAGAATCACTTTTTATCGCCATGGATAAAAAACTATATTGACCCATATTGCCGCCCAGCGCTAATTATTTGTCGATGCTTGGGCTTTAAACTGCCCGATAAAAGCTAGCGCCTGATCGCACGCCGTTTTAGCTGTCAGCCTGACCGGCGGTCTAATCGCAATGTTACAGTGGTAAACGAGTGCCCTCTACGGCGATGTTAAAACCCGCCGATAGCACGATTGTGGCCTGCTCGCTATCGCGGTCGAGGAGTGGATTGGTATGGTTCATATGGATAAACCAAACTTTATTGCGCTGCTTCATCGATAAATTATCTAGCGCCTGCATGGTTTCAGTCACCAATGGATGGGGGACTTTGGACATATCACGGCCGGGCAATTCACCTGCCCCAAAAAAGGTTGCATCGAGTAATGCATAATCTACCTCGGCGACCATCTCGGCGATATTGGTATCCAATTTCGACCACTTATCAACATCGGGGATAAACAGCGCAACTTTACCATGGGTAGCTATTTTATAGCCTACCGTCTCAGAGAACTCATCCCGGTGGGGAACCAATATTGGGGTGACTTTTATCCCCGCGAGATCTACCGGTGAACCCTCATTTAAGTCGCGCAAACTGACATTACCGTAAGCGACCAATTGGCTCCACGGACCATTATCGCGTAGGTATTTTTGCAGTCTGGGCATGGCATAGACCGGCAAATTTTTACTCGCCATGGCTTCCTGCCCTAGATACATCAGGCCCGCATAATGCCCCATATGCGCATGCGTTAAAAACACCCCAGAAAGACGGAATTCCTCCGCCGGCGCCTCAACCTGCAACGCGTAAAGTTGTTCTGGCAATTGCGGCGTTGCATCAAATAAATAAGTCGCCTTGGTATTGCCATCAACTAGTGCAATCGAGGTCGCACCGCGACGCAGCCTGGGGTCTAGCCACCCCGGCATGCAGTGCGCTTGATAACACCCAGCTTGGGGATAGCCAGCATCCTGTGCAACACCCAAAATGTATAGATATGCGTCACCCTCATCAGCACGGAGCATTGGCTCGCTGAACCATCCGGCCAACATCAGTATCAACAGCAAAGCGCGCATGGTAATTTCCCCGTATTGTATCTAGCCACCACGAAACGACTACGCAGTGAACAGCATTACACCTCAGCGGCCATAGTTTAGCCAAACATTTTGCGCAATAACAATGTCACCGCTAGTAACGGAACGATCCGGCACGTTGTTCCTCGCTGTTGCCCAAGAACCCCGCTAAACCCCAGCGCTTATCGAGTTTACTCGGTGCATTGCGCCAAATAATCAACCGCTGCAAAAATCTGTGGCCGACCACAGGCTGCCCTTTTGATTGAAAAGTATGATCGCCTACGAGTAAATTTTGGACGGACTGGTTTGAAATTCATCGAGATTGGCCCAGGTGCCATGGAAACCCAGCGGAACGCACTGAGGCAGACAGATCTCGGCTAACGGGCGACCTTCAATATTTTGTGCGTCGATGATTAAGACCCGCGATTCGCGAGTAGAAATGTCGGTCACAAAAGACACCACGTACCCATCATCCTCACTTTTGGCGTTAAACCGCGGTGCAAAGGCGGGCTCTGATCCACACACATTGGGATCAAATCGGTGCCGCTTGTACGACCCATCAGTCAGATCATACTTTAATATTCCATCAAACACCTGAGTTTCAGTATCCGGAATAGCACCATGATACGAATACCGAGTCTGGCGCCCGGTCAGACCCAAATTAACCACTGGAAATTCGCTGATCGCGTCATCTATCTGCTCTTCCTTACCCACTCCAGTTGTCAAATTCATGGTCCACTTGGTAACCACAGCGCGCAACGCCAATACGTTCACCATCGGTGCATAGGGCCCATATTCGATCGGTAACTGGCGGCCATTTTCGACCATCTTGCAGCAGTAAAGCACGATATTATCGCCCTCTTCCCAGGCATTAATCACGTGATAAATATAGCACCCAGGAAACTCAAACCATTTAATTTGCTTGCCATCGCCATTCCGAGGCAACACGCCAAAGCGCGTCGGCAATGCCCGATCTGCATGGATTGACCATACCTTATTTCGCAATCCCTGTTCGGTAAACACGATCGGTAGATCCATTAAAATGGCATAGTTTTCGGTGATTGCCATATCGTGAGGTAAGCGCGGCCCCGGCAGTTCAATTTGCGTAAAATGGGTCAAATTATTGTTCCGATCGACTACGCCAAAACTGTACCAAGGGTCGTAGAGGCCGTAATCAAAAAATAGAAATTCGCCGGTTTGTAGGTCAACTTTAGAGTGCGCAGAGACGTTGTTTGGTAATTTTCCACCAAAATCATCCTCGCGCAAGGTACTGAGTGTTTGTGCATTGAGGCGCACCGGTTTACCACTGATATACCACAGCGCCATCAATTCACCGTTGTGCATGACCACATCGGTGTTCGCAGTGTTTTTGTAGACCGTCGAACTACCATCGGACTGCGCTGGAGAAAAAATACCGGCTTTCTCAAGCGTTCCCGAGTTGTCCGCCAAATAATCATTCGATTGAATGTAACGATTGCGATAACTGGCCTTGCCATCTTCAAAGTGAATCGCGTGCAACATACCGTCACCGTCAAACCAGTGGTGCAAACCGGACGGTTGTTTCGCCGGGTTTGGCCCATTGCGAAAATAGGCACCACCAAAATCAGTCGGTATCTCGCCAATGACTTTTAACTGATGTGCATTAATTTCCGCATCGATGGGCGCATAAGGCCCCTGTAGGTAAGGGTTGAGGTTGTTTAGATTTTCGTCTTTATCAGACATAGGTTGCGCTCCTTTGCGATTCGTCAAACGACATTCCAGCTGATTTATACTCGGATTCTAATTGGTCAATAATGTCTGCGACCGGTTGAATCGCCGTCACCGTTCCGACGCCATGGCCGGCCGACCAAACATCCCGCCAGGCGTTAATTTGATTTTGTGAGTCGGCAAGGTTTAATCCACTACCGGCCTTCATATCGTCTGGGTTATAGCCCATTTTTATCAACGACTGACGCAGATAATAAGCCTTAGCGCCAGTCAGTTGATCACTCAACACCAGGTCTTCGTAGCTCGCCTGTACCAACATGCTTTTATATTCTTGGCTGGCTAAACTTTCATCAGCGGCAATAAATCGCGTGCCCATGTAACAGAGATCTGCGCCGGCAATCTGCGCCGCACGGATCGCCGATCCACTGCCAATGCCGCCGGCCAAAATAATCAGCCCATCAAAAAATGTTCTCACTTCACTGACGAAAGGGATACCCGCAATATGACCAGTATGACCACCAGCGCCGGCAGCGATCAAGGCCAAACCATCAACACCAGCAGCCACCGCCTTGCGGGCATGAGCTAAGGAATTGACGTCGGCAATCACCTTGCCGCCATAGTTGTGCACAGTGTCAATCACCGCATCGGGACCACCCAGCGCGGTAATCACTATGTCCGGTCTATGATTTTTGATCACCGCAATCTCGTCAGCAAGCCGATCATAGCTGCGGTGGGTCGTCAGATTAACCGCCATAGGCCCAGCGTAATCAGCGCCCACCAGTGCCCCTGCGATTTGGTCGAGCCAAGCATCGAGCGTCGGTATATCGCGGGCATTGGGAAACGGAAACGCGCCAATCACACCCGACAGGCAACTGGCGATGACCAATTCGGGGCCGGACACCAAAAACATCGGGGCAACCACCACGGGAAGTTTTAGACGCTGGAGTTGTTTCACTCGTATTTTCCACACTAAGCTTTTATAATCATACTAACTGCTGTGTTAGATTTTGGCAATCGACAAAATTCGTACGGAGACGTTGAGATGACACGTAAAATATATATATTGGGTGGCGCGCAAACAGATTTTTCAAAAAATTATTGTCGCGCCGAAGAGACCCTATACGACCTTTTTGCCGAATCGGTGACGACTGGATTGGTCGATGCCAAGATGGAGCCCAAAGACATTGAGGTTGGTCATATAGGAAACTTTGTGGCTGAGCTGTTCACTGGTCAGGGTATGCTCGGTGGCTTTTTTGGCCATGTACACTCGGATTTTTATGGCTTGCCGAGTTCTCGACACGAGGGCGCCTGCGCCTCGGGATCATTGGCAATCCTCGCTGCGATGGCAGATTTGGCTAGCGGCCGCTACCAAACAGCCTGCGTGACTGGTCTCGAACTAATGCGCAACGTTTCGGGCGACACAGCCGCACAACATCTGGGCGCAGCCGCTTGGGTCGGTCGCGAGGCTCTCGGCGCGAAGTATCTGTGGCCAGCGATGTTTTCCGACTTGTGCGACGTTTACGACCAGCGCTTTGGACTCGATTATCAACACCTCGCAGAAATCTCTAAAACCAACTACGCCAATGCGAAAAATAATCCCAATGCACAGACCCGCAACTGGCAATTTAACGACAGCAGCTTCTCTCAAGACGATCGGGCCAATCCAGTTATCGAAGGTTGGATGCGGCGGCAGGATTGTGGCCAGATTACCGATGGCGCTGCCACGCTAATTTTAGCCACCGAGGAGCGCGCTCAATTACACTGCCGCCAACATGCCCTATCACTCGATGACCTGCCCTACATCAAAGGCTGGGGGCATACCACTGCACCGATGCTGATGGCCACCAAACTGGATAAAAGTACCGCCGGTAGTTACGTGTTACCGCTAACGCGCAAAGCCATTACCGATGCCTATCGACGGGCCGGATTGAGCGGCCCGGAGCAACTCGACGCAATAGAAACCCACGATTGCTTTTCGATCACCGAGTATATGGCGATCGAGCATTTTGGTATCACCGCGCCGGGCGAGGGTTGGAAAGCTATCGAAGATGGTCGCATCGCTATGGGCGGCAGCCTTCCGGTCAATCCCTCGGGTGGTCTGATTGGCCTCGGCCATCCAGTCGGTGCCACCGGGGTGCGTATGGTCTTAGACGCTGCCCGACAAACCACGCATCGCGCCGGCGCCATGCAGGTCGATGGCGCCAAGACCATGGCGACCTTTAACGTCGGCGGGTCCGGCACCACCAATGTGGCGTTTATAGTGAGTACCTTATGAGTTCTAACCAGCCGCTTATTTTTGATGCCCTGCGCACGCCCCGAGGAATGGGTCGCGCCGCCTCGGAAAAAAAAACTGGCGGCAGTCTCGCCGAGCACCGGCCACACCAATTGGTAGTCCAATTAATCGACGCCCTTAAACGCCGCCACACCGGTCTGCCCGAGCATCTCAACTCGCTAACGCTCGGTTGCGTCGGTCAGATTGGCGATCAAGGGGGTCACTTGGCGCTAGTCAGTCGGTTGGCCTCTGGCCTGGCCGATCAGGTGACCGTCAAAACGCTAAATAATTACTGCGTATCCGGCTTGACCGCGGTCAACGATGCCGCAAAATCTGTCTTGGCCGGCGATCCAGGATTGCACCTCGCCGGTGGCGTAGAAAGCCTCTCGTCGGTGGCGTTTCTGGGCGATCGCGCCAGTTACTACTGCGACCCGCTATTGGCGAAGCAATTGCGCTGGGCGCCACCGGTTATGGGCGCTGAATTAATCGCCACGCTTCAAGGTTACAGCAAAGCAGAACTCGACAACATCAGCTTGCAATCGCACCTCAAGGCCCAATCTGCTTGGGACAAGGGATATTACGACGCCAGCGTGGTAGCCATCACCCACGACTCGGGTACAGTGGCGCTAGCCCGAGATGAGCTTATCAGAGGCAATTTAAACATCGACAAGTTAGCCTCCATGGCGCCCGCTTTTAGCCAACAAGGTGCTGCGGGTTTCGACGCTATGATGCTGGCGGAGTACCCGCAATTGGACGCCATAGACCATGTTCACTCGATAGCCAATTGCCCCGGCATGGCCGATGGCGCGGCCTTGGTAGTGGTGGGCGATCGCGCGTCCGGCGCGCGCGCGGCGCTGAATCCAAAAGCACGAATCCTGGCGATGGCCGAAACCGCTGGCGATCCGATACTGCAATTAACCGCAGGACTCGACGCCGTTGACGAAGTGCTGAGGAAAACCCACCTGTCGATCAAAGATTTTGACAGAATTGAATTTATGGAGGCCTTTGCTGCGCCAACATTGAAATTTTTGCAAGACTACCAACCGGATATCGACAAGGTCAACGTCAACGGAGGGCATATCGCTATGGGCCATCCGATGGGTGCGTCCGGTGCCATATTATTGACCACGTTGGTACACGAATTGCATCGATGTGATGGCTCGCTGGGGTTGGTTGTTACACAGGCAGCCGGCGGCATTGGCTGCGCGATGATCATCGAGAGACTGTAAGCGCATGTTATTTAAAAAACACCAACAGGTATTAGATGCAGCTCTGGCTGCTTGCTCGGCACGACACTACTGGAGCCCGTTTATCGAATCGCCAAGCCGACAACTGCACCCAAAGGATGCGCACGCGAATGGAAAAGCGGCGTTTGAGGCGCTTTTACAAAAACCGTTCAGCCTCGATCAACCGGCGGAAATCGGTCGTACCGGCCATGAAGTCTCGCCCTATACCCAGCGCCCACTGGGGATCGACTACCCCAAAATCGATGTCGATTCGGCCATGCAGGCGAGCTCTGACGCTCGTCTAAGCTGGCAACAAGTATCGCCCGAAGAGCGCGTTGGCCTGTGTTTCGAAATGGCGTTTGCGCTAGAAAAGCAATGCTTTACCAACGCCTATGCCACCATGCATACCGCCGGACAGGCATTCTTAATGGCCTATTCCGGCAGTGGACCCAACGCGCTGGATCGCGGCGTCGAAGCGCTCACCTATGCCCATAAAGCCATGGCAGACGTTCCCAACCGGGCACTTTGGAGCAAGACTTTTGGCCGCGCCGGCGAGGTGACCCTAGAAAAATCCTATCGCCTTGTGCCACGCGGCACCGCTGTGGTGGTGTGCTGCGCGACGTTCCCCATGTGGAACGCTTACCCAGCCATTTTTGCAAATCTCGCCACCGGTAATCCAGTGATCGTCAAGCCGCATCCCAATGGTATTCTTCCCGTGGCGCTAGCGGTGCGGTGCATACGCAAGATTCTCGCCGACCATGACTACGACCCCAATCTGCTGATCATGGCCGCCGATACCCGCGATCAGCCGATCACCCTGGCGCTGTTACAGCACCCAGACACGGCCATCATTGACTACACCGGGAGCCAAGAGTTTGGTCTGTGGATTGAGAAAAACTGTGCCGACAAATTGGTCTATACCGAGACCGCGGGTTGCAATGGCGTGGTCATCCAATCGACCGACAATCTCGATGGTATGATCGATGGATTGGCGAATGCGCTCTGTGGTTTTTCCGCGCAAATGTGTACCAGCCCGCAAAATATTCACTTTCCGCTGTCGGGGATTGACTCCGACCAAGGGCGCATCCACTTTGCCGACTTTGAGCAACTACTGGCTACGGCGATCAACTCGCGAGTCGACAACCCGGTGCGCGCAGCTGCCCTGTGCGGGGCTATTCAGGCGGACGAATCACTCGCCATTCTCGCTCGCTTGCGCAGCGATCCCTGCGTCGATGTCATACTTGATAGCGGGCCCTATCAACATCCGGAGTTCCCCGAGGCCCGCACCGCTACGCCGCTGGTTTTAGCGGTAGACGCAGAGCATCATGCGCTCTACAGCCGCGAACACTTCGCACCTGTCTGCTTTTTAATCAAAGAGCAAGATGCCGAGGCGGCGCTGAATAACGCCACTCAGCTAGCCCGCCAGCATGGTGCGATTGCCTCTTATTTATACTCGACCGACCCAGTCTATAAAGTCCGCGCAGAGAATGCCTTTGCCGACGCCGGCGCCTCTCTTTGGTGCAATATGACGGTGCCCATGCCGATCAATTTTGCCGCCGCCTACAGCGACTATCACATCACTGGACTCAATCCGGCCGGCAATGCCTGCCTGGCAGATCTCGCGTTTGTCGCCAATCGCTTCAGAATCATTCAATTTAGGCAGCCGTTATGACACTCTCCGCGAAGCAATTAATCGGTGCTTGGGTACTGCGCGAATGGCGTATTGAATACCCGCACAATAAGGTACGCCACCCGTTTGGTGCGGACGCTATTGGACAGCTGTTGTACACCCATGACGGCCAGATGTCGGCGACCGTGTCGGCAGACAAACGACCCGCGCAGCACCACAGTAATCCACGGCAACTCGGCGAAAACCAAAAAGCTCAAGCCTTTGACAGTTATTTTCACTACGCCGGCAGTTGGTCAATCGAGAGCGATATTGTCATCCACCGCGTCGATTTCTCGCTCAATCCAGATTTTATCGGTAGCATCCAACGCCGCCGAGCGCGGTTGATTGATGGCCGCCAACTCACCTTGTCGGCGGAGGAGACAACCGCCGACAAAGGCCCACGGCAGCACATCCTCGAATGGCTTAAAACAGACATCTAAGCGCTACGGCAAGAGCCGCAAAACAATCTAATGATCGCGTGCTTGGCAACCGGCTCAAACGTGGCCACCACAAGTACTTAGGGCGATGCTCACAAAAAGTCAAATAGCATGTCTACGCGCCTAGACGGCAGCGGCTGTTAATAGCTGCCGCCCAACATTGCCCTTGCAACTCTGAATCCATTGCTGTGCCCAAAATGGCGCACGCTGACGTGTTTTTAACCAAGCCCGCGTAGCACCGTAATTCCAACTCAGCGCGATCACATTAACACGCAAAGGCGCGTTCTATTAGGGCAGGACTCTTGATCAAAGGCTCTAACGCTGGCGCTATGCTGCTTCGCCGGCCACCAACTGCCAACCCGCTGATGCCGTATTCCATAAAAAACGGGGCCCGAAGGCCCCGTTTCAACGCGTCTCGTAAAAGCTACTCGTCTAGAAGTTAAAATCTACCTTCAATGTCACGTTGCGTGGGCGCTGATAGAACGAATAATAGGCAATCCCATCCAGGGCTCCTCCAGATGCAAGCCCAACAAAGGTTCTGGTTAATGGCAAGCCCACGCCAGCAACTTTAATTCGCTCATCGGTCAGATTATCGGCAATCAGCGATACCCTCCAAGCGCCATCATCCCCCGACACACCTATATGCGCTCCAACCTTGGTGTAGCTGCTCTGTGTGTGCAGACTATCATGGGCGGTCGATAGCAAATAACTCGACGAATGATTGGCGTTAAGATTCATGTCCAAAACCAGTCCTGATGACAAATTAATCTCGTAATTAGCACCAAAATTAGCGGTGGTCTCGGGTAGATAGGGTGCAGTGTACCCCGTCCTATCGCAGTAACCGCCGGCATTTGGCGTCTCGCTGAAGCCGCAGCGACCGGTTTTAAAGTCGGTATAGGAAAAGTCGATGTGCGCTGCGCTTGCGTAAAATTCCAGACCCTCAGCCAATAGAAAACGCCCGTCTAACTCTACGCCCTCCAACTCGGACGCCGAGACGTTGCCGACAAAAAAGCTCAATGTGCCATCAAAAATAGATGTCTGTTGGTTGGTGTAGTCCGTCTTAAACAGCGTCAGATTGACCTGCGCACGATCTGAGCTATATTTAACGCCCAATTCAATATTTTCAGCTTCCTCATCTTCAAACTCAAAGGTTCCGGCGGGGCGACCTGCCAATGTCGCAGTGCCCGGGGCCGAATTACTTCTAATATCAAAACCGCCGGCCTTTGAACCCTCGGTATACGAGACGTGAAACGCTAAATCATCGTTCGCTTTGTATTGCAGCCGAATCAACGGATCGAATGAGTTCTCATCGCGACTACCGGAGATATCGTGTGCGTAGACATTTAACACTCCAGCCCAGAGCCCTTGAACTTGCGCGCTCCCCGGATTACCATCGGCACCCAGCAACGCCAGTTTACGCTTCGCATTTTTATCTTCCTTGGAGTAACGTGCCCCTACTGTAAGATTTAACTTATCTGAAATCTCATAATCACCCTGCGCAAAAATAGACCACCGATCTGAGCTTTGCTCGTAATCTCGGGCCCAACTCGTGCCATTTAAAAAAGATACGGGGGGGCCTGCTAGTGCCAAAAAGCTTCCCAGCGGAACTCCATCTGTCACCACGATGTCTTCGGTTTGATAAAAAACGCCGCCGATGTAGTCAAAGCGCTCGCCACCGGGTGAGGCAAAACGAATCTCTTGCGTAAACTGCTCAAAGCCCTCGGTCTGGCTGGTACCGTCTAATATCAGCTGTTTTTGATAATCAACGTCCAATACCTCTGAGGTATCATATTCCACATAAGCGGTAGTAGACGTGACTGCGTGATCATTCCAGTTGTAATCCGCAGTTAGAACGAAGTTCTCCATACTGTTTTTAGAGAATACGTCACCACTAGCGCGCTGCCAATCCTCTTTAGTATCAACTGCAATTGGCCCGCCAAACACCAAGCCAAAACCACCCTGAGGCCGCAGGTTTTCCATCGAATAACCAAAGCTATCAAAGTCGGCAGTCTCGGCCTTAAAGTTCATTGCAAGATCGTCGCTCACGTCCCAAGCCAACTGGGCGCGCACGTAAGTCTCCTCCCGTTGCGGCTCTAGGCGGTTTTGCTGAACGTTGTTCACCCAGCCGCCCATATCCCGATAGGACAG
>CESJ01023350.1_pt1 | contig 16800 bp, 14 predicted proteins | sample 356311 | NCBI WGS metagenome assembly CESJ01 (sample SAMEA2621487, study PRJEB7988) | marine metagenome | biome: marine biome (ENVO:00000447); feature: surface water layer (ENVO:00002042); material: "saline water (ENVO:00002010), including plankton (ENVO:xxxxxxxx)" | depth 5 m
CAATATCTGTGAAATGGTAGGGGCAGATGCCAATCAGGTAAGAATCGGAATTGGTTCAGATCAGCGTATTGGATATAGTTTTATTAATCCCGGAGCTGGTTATGGAGGTTCTTGTTTTCCTAAAGACGTAAAAGCACTGACTAAAATTGCTCTTGAATATGGTTATAATGCTCAATTAATAACCTCGGTAGAGAAAGTAAATGATGCACAGAAATTAGTATTAGCTCAGAAAATAGTCAAACGTTTTGGAGAAGATTTAACTGGCTTTACTTTTGGTATATGGGGGTTGTCTTTTAAACCAGGAACTGATGACATGCGTGAGGCACCTTCAATTTATGTAATCAAAGAGCTAGTGGGTAGAGGGGCTAAAATAAAAGCGTATGATCCGAAGGCGATTGATGAAGCAAAAGCGCATTATTTGAAAGGACTTCAAAACATAACGTATGTAGCATCTAAGTATGACGCTTTAAATGATGCTGATGCATTGGTTTTACTAACCGAATGGAAAGAGTTTGGATCTCCTGACTTTGAAGAGATGAAAACGAAATTGAAATCCCCGATTATCTTCGATGGACGAAATCAATATATTACTTATGATATCGAAAACATAGGGTTAGAGTATCATAGAATCGGAAAATAAATTAAGTGTAGATAATTAAATTTACATGTTATAGTAAATTAAACTTTTGAAAAAAAATTATGAAAAATGTTATTGTGTTAGGTGGTGGAGGGTTTATTGGCGGACACTTAGCTAAAAAATTAAAAGAACAAGGTTGTCATGTAAGAATTGCTGATATTAAAAATCATGAATTTTGGGATCATTCTCAGATTTGCCATGAATTTATAAAGTGTGATTTAACCGATCCAAAGGCTGTTGATTTAGTTATTAGTGAAGATGCGGACGAGGTTTATCAGTTGGCAGCAGATATGGGTGGTGCTGGATACATTTTTACTGGTGAAAATGATGCAAACGTCATGCATAATTCAGCGTTAATAAATCTAAACGTTGCTAAAGAATGCGTAGAAAAGAATGTGAAAATGGTTTTTTATTCTTCTTCAGCATGTATGTATCCAGAACATAATCAAGTAGATTCAGATAACCCAAACTGCGAGGAATCTTCTGCTTATCCTGCCAATCCTGATTCAGAATATGGTTGGGAAAAACTCTTTAGTGAGAGATTATTTTTAGCTTTTAACAGAAATTATAATCTAAACGTTCGTGTTGCGAGATTTCATAACATTTTTGGGCCAAAAGGCACATGGGCTGGGGGTAAAGAGAAAGCACCCGCGGCAATGATTCGTAAAGCTGTGGAGTGCCTTGACGGAGGTGAAATTGAAGTTTGGGGTAGTGGATTACAGACTCGTTCATTTTTACATGTAGATGAATGTGTAGAAGCTGTATTACGGTTGGTTGATTCTGATTTTATAGGTCCAGTAAATATTGGCTCAGAAGAAATGGTAACTATTAATAAATTAGCCCAAATCGCAATTGATTTATCAGGAAAGAATATTTCAATAAATAATATAGAAGGTCAAAACTTTGTAAATAAATATGGATTTGAATGTCCACTAGGAGTTAACGGAAGAAACTCTCATAATAAATTGTACAAAGAGAATATTGGATGGGAAGTGAGTGAATCGCTTTACGACGGAATGAAACAGACATTTGATTGGATAAAAAAACAAGTTCATACGCAAGAAAAATGAACTTAATATTTATAGGTCAGTTTGTTTCGAAAATAGAATCGTTAAATGATATAAATTACTCTCAAGCTGCTAATTTATATCAGATAAAATTCTTAAAATTAGTTAATCCAAAAATTGCAATTTCTATAATTCCAATATTCGTAAATAAAAACGATAATTTTAGTTTTAAGGATCACGCTGTTACTTTCATCAATAATCCTTTTTTAAAAAATAATCTGATTAACAAGTTAGTAAGACTGTGTAAGGATACAATACAAACTCTAAAAATCATAACAAGTTCCAGCATAAACGATGTTTGGTTCTACAACATAACGGTTTCAACTGTTTTCATTGTATACTATCTCCAATTATTTACTAATAAAAAGGTCTTTGTCTTAGTAGCCGATTACGATTTTGGTAAAAACATAATAGGTTTTTTTGTCAGAAAAGCTATCAAAAATTGCGATGGAGCTATAACGTGGAATTCAAGCATAAAACACACTAACAGTAGGGTCGTTCCAGATATACTGGACTCAGAAGTCATTAAATTAAATCTTTCCAAAAGTATCAAGCCTGTTTTTTTATTCTCTGGTTCTTTAGGTAAAACAACAGGCTTTGAACTTGCATTAACCTTTTTTAGTACCTACAAAGATTACGAGTTAATAATCACCGGAAAACCTTATCACTATTCTAAGGAAGAATTCGATGAATTGATATCGAAATATATCACTCCTAATGATAATATTAAATATTATGGATTATTGCCTTTAGATAAATATTACGCTATTTTAGATTCTGTTGATATAGCACTGAGTTTAAGAGACCCGATAGATCCTCAGCATGATGGTAATTTTCCTTCTAAAATATTAGAATATCTGTCTTTGGGAAAAATGGTCATTAGCACCAAAAAATATAGCGACATTGATGAATTTATTTATTTTTACGCAGATTCTGACTTGTTATCAATAGACGCAGTAATTGTCAAAATCCTCAAAATCAAAGGGAAAGATCTTGAAATTAAAAGACGATATATTTATAATAATTTGTTAGAAAATCACACAGAAAAATTGTTAGTAAAATCGATAAAATTTGTTTCAAATAATTAAAATTATTAGATAATACTTGCCGTAATCTATGAAAGATATGTCTTCTCAATACTTTTGCGCATCGTGTAAATGCTTAATAAAATTGTTTAAGTGGAAGGCTAGCATCGAAGATCAGCTTTTAGGTATTATTTTCATGTGATTAAAAGATAGGGTTGGCAAAATTGGCTTTCTTACGCAGTCAAATAGGAATAAAAGAAACAAGTGAAAATGAGTGGCGAATCACTCAAGAATGTTGGTAATCGTTGATAATTTTTTTATCGAGTGCATTGATAGTTTTGGCATGTTGCGAGCTTTGTGTTATAAATAAAATATAATTTATGATTAAATCACTAATAATATTTGGCACTCGACCAGAGGCTATTAAAATGGCGCCCTTGGTAAGGGAGTTTAAAAATAATGCGAAATTATTTGAATTGCGCGTTTGTGTAACGGCACAGCATCGTGAAATGTTGGATCAAGTGTTAGATTTTTTTGACATAATTCCGGATTATGATTTAAACCTAATGAGGCCTGGCCAAGATTTATATCGATTAACATCTGATATCATTTCGGGCATGAAACCAGTACTCGAGGACTTCAATCCAGATTATGTATTTGTTCACGGAGATACTACCACTACCATGGCATCGTCCATTGCAAGTTTTTATTCTGGTGCTAAAGTTTGTCATGTAGAAGCAGGACTTAGAACATATAATAAGCTATCCCCTTTTCCAGAGGAAATTAATAGGCAAATTACAGGTAGAATATGTGATTTTCATTTTGCCCCAACGGAAACGTCAAAAAAAAACTTATTAAGAGAAAATGTTTCAGAGAATGCAATACTAGTTACCGGAAATACTGTAATTGATGCGTTGTTTGAATCACTTGAAAAAGTGAATGATTATCCAAGTGAACTAATTAAAAACCTTTCGGTAAAAATTGAAGACAATGAAGTTGTTTTAGTAACGGGTCATAGAAGAGAAAATCACGGAGTTGGATTTGAAAGGATTTGCAAAGCTTTGAAGCGAATTGCCGATGATAATCCGAATCGAATAATTATTTATCCGGTACACTTAAACCCAAAAGTACAAGAACCTGTAAATAGAATCCTTTCATGTGTTAGTAATGTAATATTAATTGATCCCCTACCATATCAAGATTTCATTTGGATAATGAATCGATCGAAAATAATTATTACTGACAGTGGTGGCGTACAAGAAGAAGCTCCTAGTTTAGGCAAGCCGGTTTTAGTCATGAGAAGCACTACGGAAAGACCTGAGGCTCTAGTTGCAGGGACAGTTGTGTTAGTAGGTACTGATGAAGATTTAATAGTTTCTAAGGCATTAGAACTATTAAATAATGATGAGATGTTCGATGAAATGTCAAAGTTGCATAATCCATATGGTGACGGTAAGGCTTCAAAAAGAATAGTAGAATTTATAAAAAATATAAAATCATGAGTGTAGTAACAGTGGGATTAGGGTATATAGGATTGCCTACCTCGGCATTAATAGCATCTCACGGAACAAATGTATTGGGGGTTGATATAAATCAAACGGTTGTTGACAAGATTAATAAAGGAGAAATTCATATAGTAGAGCCTGACTTAGATGAAATTGTTTCAAAAACAGTTGCCAAAGGTTTATTTAGGGCGTCAACTAAACCTAGCTCAGCAGATGTCTTCCTCATTGTAGTACCAACACCTTTTACATCACATAATGAACCGGATATATCATTTATTGAAGCTGCAACAAAAGAAATCATACCTTTTTTAAAAGCAGGAGATTTATATATCATAGAATCGACATCTCCAATTGGTACAACAGAGAAAATGCAAAAATTAATATATACATCAAGACCTGAGCTTGAAGGGAGTATTCATATCGCATATTGTCCTGAAAGAGTATTACCTGGAAATGTAATGTATGAATTAGTTAATAATGATCGTGTTATTGGAGGAGTTGATAAACCCGCCACTTTAAAAGCTATAGCGTTTTATTCAAAGTATGTTGAAGGGGAGTTACATGGCACGAATGCCAGAACTGCTGAAATGTGTAAATTAGTGGAGAATTCTTCAAGAGATGTTCAAATAGCATTCGCTAATGAACTTTCTTTAATATGTGATAAAGCTAATATTGACGTATGGGAACTTATTAATTTAGCTAATAAGCATCCACGGGTTAATATTTTGCAACCTGGCAGTGGAGTTGGAGGTCATTGTATAGCAGTAGATCCCTATTTCATTGTTTCAGATTTCCCAAGGGAGGCAAAGATTATAGCAACAGCCAGAGAAGTAAATAACTACAAGTCTTTTTGGTGTGCTGAAAAAATTCAAAATGAAAAGCTTCAATTTGAATTAAAATATGGTCGCAAACCTAAAACGGCATTATTGGGTTTAGCTTTTAAACCTAATATTGATGATTTAAGAGAATCTCCTGCTAAATTTATTGCTCAAAAAGTATTGCAAAATTCAAGTAGCGATGAGCACTTTATTGTCGAGCCAAATATTGATTCCCATTCAATTTATAAGTTAACAGATTACAAAACCGCAATTGAAAAAGCAGATATTATTGTAATTCTAGTTGCGCATAAAGAATTTAAAAATATAGAAATAAATAATGATAAGTTATTGATTGATTTTTGTGGTATTACCAATAAAATTAGATGAAAATAGCAAAAAACAAGTTAATTTATATTTTAGCCTCACTTGACTTATTAGTTGTATTAACTGAGGTAAAAATATATTTTCCATTTGTAAATATGGTATTTATCATACTGCTTGTTCCGTTATTGATTAGTCATGTAAATTGGAATAGATTAATCACAAGTAAATCCTTTATTTTATTTTTTATATGTTATTTTATTTTAATACTATTTGCTATAATTGGTCATGGCCCTTCAATTTATCAATACTTATACAGATTTACTCGACTTATTCCGCTATTTGTTGCCGGTATCGTTATTAGTAAGAACATAAGATACATAAATGGTATTATTTTATTTAGTGCTTTAGGTATATTTTTGGGTGGAATTTCATTGATCTTACAGAGTGATCAGTTTATTGTAAGAGATACAATGATGGATGTAAGTGATTATCTAAGATCTCCATACAGATATGTGCCGCCAGTTTTTGTTTCTGTTCTAACTGTCTATTTAATTAGTTGCACTGAAAAAAAGCATTTAAAATTCTTCCTTATATTTCTAACCATTTTCAATCTGATTAATGTGGTTCGAAGTGGCTTTACAACTCCAATTTTTATACTATTCGTTTGTATGACTGCATATTTGATTAGAAAAATATTGATCGTAAAATCTAATTTATTGTCCTATCTACTGAAAGCACTTATGCCTATTGCATTGATTTATATTGCTTTTATAACTCTTATTACTGTACTCCCCACAAGTGCTACTTCAGTAAGGTTAACTAATCTATTCAATCTTTTGTTTTTAGCTGATAGCAGTGTTGATTTGAATTATACGTCAGGTAATCGTATGGATTTGTTAATGATTTCGTTAGATACGTTTAGTAAAAATCCGTTTATCGGTGTAGGTGCAGAATCATTATCAGGCAATGAAAATAGAGTTGGTAGTCATAGTTCGCTTTTTGATTTATTAGCACAGTTTGGAGTTTTTGGATTTCTTTTTATTCTCATGTTTTTATCTTGGATCTTCATCCACTTTAAACATTCATTAAAATCTGATAGTTATACAAATCTTAATATAGCTTTTTTCTGTCTCTGGGTTGGTTATTTCGTAGGTTGTATTGCAAACCCATATTTTTTATCTGCGGCAATAGATCATTATATATTTGTTTTTGCGGGTATAACTGTTGGTTTAAATAATAATTACAAGTATGAGTATTAAAACAACAGCTATTAATGGGGTAAGCTGGGTTTTTGTTGGAAATATTATAATTTCTATATCAGGAATTTTAAAAATATTTATTCTTACAAAATTTTTAACTCCTACGGACTTTGGCTTATTTGCATTAGTCAATATAGTAATTGGTTTCTCATCAATTTTTCTAGATGTAGGTTTTTCTGTTGCAATTCTATATAAAGACAAATTGTCAGCTTTAGAATTTTCAAGTCTTTATTGGGTAAATTTTATTTTTTGTTTGTTCATTTTTTTCATTCTAACAATTTCGTCTGGTCTCGTTTCAGAGATGTACGGGGATAATGAATTAAAGCATTTAATTATTATTTCTGCAGTCGGCATTATATTCTCGGGAATTGGTAAATTATTTAGAGTTCAAGAAGAAAAGAAATTAAATTTTCCAATCCTCACATCTATTGACTCCGTATGCTCTATTGTATCATTAGTTATAGCTGTTACTTTAGCATACTTTAATTATGGTGTTGTCTCCCTAGTTTATGGATCATTAATTTACATGATCTTAACAAACATATCATTTTTCATTTATGGAATGAATAAAAGAAAAAACACCTTGCTTCTCTTTTCATTTAGCTCTGTAAAGAGCTTTTTTAGTATGGGGCTATTTTATACTTTGGAGCAATTAGTAAATTATTTTTCTAAGGAAATGGATGTTTTAGTAATAGGTAAATTCTATAGTACTGAAACACTGGGGTTTTATAGTTTGGCTAAACAATTGGCCTTGAAACCAGCCTCTTTGATAAATCCTATTTTTGTAAAAGTATGTACTCCGATCTTTGCTATAATAAAAGAAAACAAATCGAGTCTGTCAAACGCATATTGCAAATTAATCAGTACTATTTCGGCCTTAAATCTACCATTTTACGTCCTTATTTTTATTTTTTCAGAAGAAATCATACAACTTCTGTATGGTTCTACTTTTATTGAGTCTCATGTGTATTTAAGGCTGCTAAGCATCTACATGTTATTACTCGCGTTCAGAAACCCTTTGGGCAGTTTGATCATTTCCACGGGAAATACTTTTAAAGGTTTTGCTTGGACTTTAGTAACTGTGTGTTGCACGATTATAGGCTTATTTTTTACTCATGATAATGGATTATTACCTATTATTAGTTCGTTAATATTAGTTCAAGCTATTTTGTACGTTCCAATGTTTACTTATATAATCAAGCCGATTACCGAAACACGATATTCGAATTATCTATTATCTCATCTTCCAAATTATAGGTGGATATATTCAAGTGTTTTTTTAAATAAATAATAGAGATGTATCGTGGGAAAAAAGGAGAAACTAAAGAAAGATTTTGACTTAATTATAAAATTGATTTGTCCGGAATTGCGTTCGGATATAGTATCAATTGTTATATATGGTAGCTACGGAAGGAGTGAAGGCGCTTTTTATGAAAAGAACGGAAAAATATTTACGTATAATGACTACGATATTTTACTAGTAGTATCAAGTGTAATCAGTCATGATGAATTGCTAAACCTTAAGTATACATTGACTCAAAAAATTGATGTAAGGTGGATAGATATCTCTCAGATGGCGAATGGCAAATTAGTTGAATTAAAACCAAGCATATTCAACTACGATTTGAAGTATGGAAGTAAAGTGATTTGGGGTGACCAATCTATTTTAAACAAAATAAGGATTGGTAGATTCGCTATAATCCCGGCAAGCGAAATTGAAGTCTTATACTTTACTAGGCTTTACACTTTTATTGGAAGTTTGAGTAAAGACGCGTTTGATAATGGTGTTAAAGAAGAAAACTCTCGTTTTTTTAGATATCAAATGTGTAAAGCTATTTTCTCTATCATTGATTGCGAATTAATTTTATTGAACCAATATAGTTTTAGTTATAAGAAAAAGGTTGAATTAATAAGTGTACTCAAGCCAGAATTAAATAATATATCGCGGTGGGCTCTCGAAGAAAAGTTAAACCCTAGTGATGTAAGCATGAATGGAGATGAAGTCAAAGATTTATATTCCAGTGTTATTGAGATATTTCGTGAATCAATGTTTAAGGGAATATCGAAATGTTATAACGTAGAAATTAAATCAACGAAAAGGCATATTTTTTATTTTTATTTTTCTCGAAAGCATGTTTTTCTGCTATTAAAGGGACTAATAAAAAAAAGAGCTTATGCTGATTATATGAAATTTTGCAAACTAAATTTTGCTCAATCATATATTATGGAATGTTATTTTTCGGAAAATAAGTTGAATAATTATATGCTTAATTATGTTCATAATCAATTGATGAATTATACAGATACAGGTTCAATTGAAAGTTATGACTGGAATGAATCTAGGGTAGCCCTATGCCAATTTATTGATCAAAACAGATAAAATGAAAACAGTTTTAATTTTATTAGACGCTTTCCGACATGATTATCTTTCTAAGGATAATACTCCTTTTTTGTATTCATTATCGAAAAAAAGTGTTTACATAAAACGAATTATGCCTAGCTATGGTTTTTGTGAAAGAACTGAAATCTTAACTGGACTAAACTCAAAGCAATCTGGATTTTTTACAGCTATTGGCTATGATCCTGATAATAGTGAATATCGAAATATTAAACTGCTGTATTTGGCAGGAGTATTTGAAAAATTTCTGCCAAGAACTTATATCTATAAAACCAATTCTTTAAGATCTCTTTATCGAAGGTTTGTTATTAAGTATTTATTGAGAAAGGAAAATTTAAAAATGAGAGCCTATGAAATCCCATTTTCTTTGTTGAAGTATTTTAATTTAACTGAGGATTTAAAAGACCATAGGGAAGTAGGTGCTTTTACTTCGGAAAGTATTTTTGACATATTGAATCATAAAAACAAAGAATGCTATTACGAGTCATTTACAGCGCTTGGACTTGCCGACAATGGAGATGACAATAACAGATTAGAACTAGCGCTGAATAATGCGACAAATACAAATTGTGAACTATACCTGGTTTATAATAGTGTACCTGATTCTTTAGGTCACAAATTTGGAGTTAATTCAATTCAGTTGACAAAAGGTCTGAATATGCTTGATAATACAATATCAAAGTTTACTAATAGTTTTATTAAACTATGCCCAAATACGAAATTTATTTTCTTGGGTGATCATGGAATGACTAACGTTATAAGTAAAATTAATGCTGAGAAAGAAATCTTCAAAATAGCAAAGGCACATAATTTGAAATTAAATAAAGATTATATCTATTTTCTAGATTCTACAATCGTTAGATTATGGTTTATCTCATTAAAATCGGCAGAAGTTTTGAAAGGAGGCATGGTTAAGTCTTCGTTATTTTTAAATAATGGATCATTTGTTGATAAACCGTATGCAGATAGAAATAATATACCATTTGGTGATAATCGATATGGAGATTTGATATGGCTCGCTAATGAAGGTATACTTATAAGTCCTGATTTTTTTCATAGTAATATTAATCCCCTCCCCAAAGGAATGCATGGTTATAATCCCGGATTAGAAAGTAGCCAAGGTTTTAGTATAACTTATAACAGTATCCAGGAGAATAATAAAACGAATATTTTTGAAAAAAAGGAATTAACTTATATTTATGATATTTTGAAAGAATCAATTAAAAGCTAATAATCTATGGTTTCTGTTATAGTCTGTGCTCACAATGAAGAAGTATACATAGAACAATGTCTACAGTCACTATATAGTCAAAGTTGCGGTAACAAAAATTACGAAATAATAGTAATTAATGATTATTCAACCGATAAAACTGACAGCATTATAAAAGGTTTTATAAATGATAGAAGTGAGGTTAAAGGTCCAGAAATAACCTATAAAACACTTCGGCATTCTGGCTTATCGGTGGCCAGGAATACCGGCATCGAATTAAGTTCAGGTGATATTGTTGCGTTTATTGATGGAGATGCAGTGGCTATGTTCAATTGGGTTGAAGAGATATACAAATATTTCGATAATATCGCTGATAATGCAATTATAGGAGGACCTATTGAGCTGTTAAATACTGAATCTGATTTTGCAAAATTAATTTACAATTCCTTCCAATCACTCGATATTAACTCAAATAAAGCAATATATGGTACGAACATGGCTTTTACAAAGAGTCTCTTTGATTCTGATACGTTGTTCAACCCAGTATTTATGAGTAGAGGTGACGAAACATTTGTATTCAGGAAAATGAAAATAAAGTATGGGATTGAACCAATTCAGATAAGCACGATTATTGTTAAGCATGAATGTCCAGAATCCAAACAAGCATGGTTAAAAACAAGATATTATAATGGTTACTTTGGTTCTATCATTGATCAATTATTGGGTAGTAAAATTATTAAAAAAAGTATAGTGAATAATCTGTTTATAATGATAATGTTATTCTCATTGCCAATTTTATCACTGTTGATGTTGATTAATTTTAATATTTCATATGTAGGAGTTATGTTCCTGATACTGTTGTTACTATATAATAGATTATTTAAAACTTTATTTCGTTACACTGCTGAGTATTATAGGAATATTGGTACGGACACAACAATGAAAGATATATTGATGATCTTTTACCTCGGTTTGGTTGGGACGTTTAATGCTTTTAGAGGTTATGTAGAAGCAACAAAATCGGGAAATGCCTACTAACGTGCTACACATAAGTATTTCTGATGCTAAGGGCGGTGCTGCCATTGCAGCATTTAGATTAAATAAATTGATGAACCAATGTTTAGATATTAACTCTAAGATGTTGGTTATGATCAAAACAACCTCTGATACTACTATTACTGAACTCAATTGGGTTTATAAGTTAATTGCACGGGTAAATAGGTACTCTGATAGATTAATTAATCTTTTTAAGCAGTCAGAATTTCCATTTAGCAATGGTTTAATACGGTGTAATATACATAGCAATGTTTTGTTAAAGGATGCAGATGTAATTTACATTCACTGGATAAATAGCGGCATGCTTTCGTGGGAGTCAATTGACAAGATAATTAATTTAAAAAAACCTGTGGTTTTTGTTGCGCATGACATGTGGTTTTTTTCAGGCGGATGTCATCAAGCGCATGATGCTTGTGACTACATCCATAAGAGTAAAAGTTACGTGATTTATGGCCTAAATTCGTTTAAGATTAATTGTCTAAAGAATTACACAATTAAATTATTTTTTAATAAAAGAAAGTCCTACTTACAGTCTAATGTTAAATTGATTGCGCCAAGTGGGGAATTCTACAATAAATTAATATCATCCAACATTATCGATAAAAGTAAAACTGGTTTGATTCCGAATATTATTGACTCATCCAAATTTGTTCCAATCAAAAAAACGGTTGACAAGCAAATAAAGGTTTTATATGGCGCTATGGGGGGTAAGTCCAATATATTTAAAGGATGGTCAGATTTTGTATATTTTGGCGAAAGGATAAATAAAATCTATGACTCAAATATCTCTTTTGAGTTGTTTGGATACGATTTCGACGATAATGAATTAATGAATATTCCTTTTAAAGTTAAGAGTCATGGAATAATAGTTGATGAGGTAAGTCTAATAAGTGTTTATCAGAATGCTGATGTTTTTATCTTCCCATCCCTTTTAGAATCTTTTGGACAAACCCTTTATGAAGCGATGAGTTGCGGTCTTATACCTATTTCATATAATGTTGGTTTTGCTGACGACATAATTAAAAATAAAATAAATGGATTTATTGTTACCCTCGGAGATAAAGATGCGTTAGTTTCTTCCTTCAATGAATTAATGACTATGGATATAATGTTATTAAAGAGTAATTCAAGAAGGTCAGTTGAGAATCATTTTTCCGCAGTGTCAATTTTGGAGAAGCATATTAATCTTATAGACCAATTATGTTAAGAAAAATATTTGAATTTTTTGTTAGAAAAACCCTACTCTTTCTTCCACTGTTCTCTTTTCCAAGATTGAATAATGTCTTATTTAATCAACTCGGTTATAACATTTCAAAATCTGCTAATATTTCATCTTCTGCAGAGATATTTGGCAAAATCAGGGTCGAAATTTCAGATAATTGTTACATTGGTCATCAAACGATTGTAACGGGTGGTGATGATGCATTAGTGCAGATCGGTAGTGATTGCGATATTTCGGATAGAGTATCAATATTTTGTGGTACGCATGAAATAAATCTTGATGGTGCGAAAAGAGCAGGTAATGGGATAGGAAAAAATATAAAAATTGGTAACGGAGTTTGGATAGGCTATGGGTCTCTCATTTTACCAGGAATCACAATCGGCGATGGGGTTATTATAGCCGCTGGATCAGTTGTACACAAGGACATAGAAAGTAATACAATGGTTGGAGGTAATCCAATAACAGTAATAAAAAAAATTGTTGAATAGTCGTCTAAAAATCTTATATCTATACTCTGAATTAGTTGGTTACCAAATGCCAATTTTCGAAGAGTATGTAAATCGCTTTAATGCAGAAGTTCATGTTTTATATTGGGATAAGAATAAGTTAAAACCTTATGAACCCAAGGTAATTACAAACGTCACTTATTATAAGAGGTCTGAATATTCAAATTCCAATTTGCTAAACTTGGCAAATAAAGTCAATCCTGATATAATATATGTATCGGGTTGGATGGATAAAGGCTATTTATATGTAACAAAAAGAATGAAGAAAACCGGTATTCCAGTGGTTACAGGGTTTGATGATATATGGACTGGGAGTTTACGACAAAGAATAGGAACTTTAATTTTCCCGGTTTATTTTAAAAAATATTTTTCTCATGCATGGGTTGCTGGAATGTTTCAGTTTGAATTTGCAAAAAAACTGGGTTTCGGAAACGATAATATTATTTATGATTTGTTGTCTGCAGACACGAATATTTTTCATTCCTCTGGTAAAATTAAAATTGATAGTGAAAATAGAGCAAAGTCCTTCCTGTATGTGGGAAATTTTAGAAAAGTTAAGGGGTTAGACCTTTTAGTCGAGGCCTTTGACTTATATCGGACTAAATATAATGGTAACTGGAAATTGACATGTGTAGGTACCGGTGAGTTAGATCATATATTGAAAAATAAGGATATTAAGGTTATTCCCTTTTCCAATAGTGAGGAACTTATCACTATATCGAAATCGAACGATGTATTTATATTACCTAGTAGACATGATCAATGGGGGGTAGTTGTGCATGAATTTTCAAGTTTAGGAATGCCTTTATTGTTGTCTCAAAATGTCGGATCTAAGACGGCTTTTTTAATTGATGATTTTAATGGCCTTATTTTTGAGAATAATTCCCCAGATAATTTAGCACGAACGATGTCGCGATTTGAGGAAATGGATGAGACTAAATTATATAACATGGGCTTGAACAGTATAATTTTATCTAGAAGAATAAATCCAAAAACTTCCGCGGCAAACTTTATGTCAATCCTAAATAGCACTACATAAATGGCGAACATTTTTGTTAATGCTTTAAATTCGTCCATCGGTGGTGGGAAAAATATTCTCGATAATTATTTATATCAATTGACGAAAATTGATTCGTGTCATGATTATTTTATTCTTACTCCTGATTATGAAAAATATCGTTCTTTTTCTAGGGATAATATGCAAATATTAGAGATCAATAAGTTATATAAAAACCAATTCTGGTTTCTGTTATTATATTATTACAAATATCCACAAATTATACAGGACCAAAGGATCGATGTAATTGTTAATTTCGGCGACGTAATTATACCTTCTAAAATTCCGCAAATTTACTTTTTTGATTGGGCATATGCCGTCTATGACTCAAAGTCTATTTGGAGAGAAATGGATTATAAAAATTTCTTGATAAGAAAGACGAAAGTCCTACTTATTAAGAGATATATTCAAGATGTACATTTAATTCTGGCGCAAACTGTAAATATTAAAGAAAGACTAATCGCAAAATTAAATGCTCAAAATGTTAAAGTTCTGCCAACACCAATAGGATTGAATGCATCATTGAAAAATGATAGTAAGGATTTTGGATTGCCCAAGGGTAGAATTTTGTTCCTTTATCCTGCGAGCTTTTCAGTGCACAAAAATTTTAATATTGTGTTAAAGGTAGGGGAGTTGATAGATTCAAACGATCTTCCTTTTACAGTGGTTCTAACTTTAAAGCGTAATGAACAAACCGATTTTTTTCGTCAAATAGAGAACATTAAAAGTATTATAAACGTCTCATCCGTTAATTTGGATGATATCCCTTCACTCTATAATCAATGTGATGCGTTATTTTTCCCATCACTACTAGAATCATATGGGTTACCATTAGTTGAAGCTATGTCTCTTGAAAAGCCAATATTGGTTTCGGATTTGGATTTTTCACGCGCTGTTTGTGGTGCAAATGCATTCTACTTTGATCCTTGTTCGGCAAATTCAATCGTAGAGGTTATGAAATCATTTAATATTAGCCAGGAAAAATTGAAGAAAAAATTAAAAGCAGGTAAGCAAATAGCTGATTCAATACCGGACTGGGCTGAAGTTGCTGCAATTTTTGAAAAAGAAATTTATTTTATTTTAAATAGATAATGATGGATAAACGAGAATATCAAATATGTACAAATTGTGTAATGGATACATCAGACTCTAGAATTAAGTTTGACGAAAATGGAGTATGTGACCATTGTAATGATTTTTCCGTAAATGTAAAACCAAATTGGCACCCTAATGAAATAGGTTTACAAAGATTAGAAAGTACAGTCGCTAAAATAAAAGAAGACGGAAAGGATAGAGATTTTGACTGTCTTTTAGGAATGAGCGGAGGTGTTGATAGTTCTTATTTATTGCATTTAGCTGTAAAAGAATTGGGGCTTAGGCCGTTAGTGTTTCATGTTGATGGCGGCTGGAACTCGGAATTAGCCGTTAATAATATCCAGGTTATGATTGATAAACTTGATTTGGATTTATATACTGAGGTAATTAATTGGGAGGAAATGAAGGACTTCCAATTAGCGTATTTTAAATCAGGAGTGCCACACATAGATATACCACAAGACCATGCTTTTATAGCTACTCTATATAATTTCGCTGACAAACATAATATTAAATATATTTTGAATGGGGGAAATATTTCAACCGAATGTGTGCGAAATCCAATGGAATGGTTGTATTACGGGACTGATATGACTCAGATAAATGATATTAGAAGGAAGTTTGGGACAGTTAATATGGACAGTTATCCATTTAGCCCAATTTTAAGACATAAGGTATATCTGAAATATATAAGACAAATACAAGTTATAAAGCCTCTAGATAATTTAAAGTATATTAAAGAGGACGCATTAAAATTATTGGCAGAAGAATATGGATGGACTCCTTATCCACAAAAACATTTTGAATCGAGATTTACGAAGTTTTTCGAAGGATTCTGGTTGCCAGAAAGATTTGGATTTGATACAAGAAGAGTTCAGTTTTCTAGTTTAATATTAACTGGTCAGTTATTGAGGACAGAAGCTCTCGAAAAATTAAAAAAACCAGCATATAGCAAGGAATCTATAAAGGACGAATTTAATTACATTGCTAAAAAAATCGGTATTACCAGTAGTGAATTAAATGAATATTTGAAAATGCCAAAAAAATTCTATTGGGATTATAAAAATCAAGAAAGAATATTTAGACTTGGGGCTAGAATATTGCAAAAACTTGGTCTGGAAAAAGCAATTAAAAGATGATAACTATAGTAGATTATGGGTCAGGAAATATTAGCGCAATTACAAATATCTATCAGATATTAGATATTCCTTTTAGTATTGCATCCAAACCATATGAACTTGAGGATGCAGGGAAAATTATTCTGCCTGGGGTTGGATCTTTTGATTACTGCATGAATAAGCTTAACAAATCAGGCTTAAAAGAAATTTTGAATAGAAAGGTTTTGATTGACAAGGTTCCTGTTTTAGGTATTTGCATTGGCATGCATTTAATGGCTGATCATAGTGACGAAGGCACTATGCCCGGGTTGTCATGGATCAAGGGCCGAGTAAAAAAGTTTGATAACAATATAATACTGCATCGGCCTAAAGTTCCTCATATGGGATGGAATAGTATAAATAGATTGATTGATCATCCAATTTTGAATGGCATTAATGATAAACTAGGTTTTTATTTTGTACACAGTTACTTTTTTGAATGTAATAATTCACAAAACGAATTA
>CESJ01056824.1_pt1 | contig 16761 bp, 14 predicted proteins | sample 356311 | NCBI WGS metagenome assembly CESJ01 (sample SAMEA2621487, study PRJEB7988) | marine metagenome | biome: marine biome (ENVO:00000447); feature: surface water layer (ENVO:00002042); material: "saline water (ENVO:00002010), including plankton (ENVO:xxxxxxxx)" | depth 5 m
TACGTAAGAATTTTTAATTGCGCGCGGCGTTCAAGAAGATAAAAAAGGCGGCTTACGAGCTGCCTTTTTTTCTTTTTGGCCATAGTCGAGCACGCACATGCTAGTTTCAATGGACATTAAAAGGGCTATGTTCTTAGACCGGTGTAGCCCGGCTAGAACTGAGCTATTTACTTTACTGGGAACCGGGTGCGAGACTGTTTTGTTGGTTAAACGTTGCAACGATATTGGCGAGTCTGAAATTCGGCGATTACTTAAAGTCCCACTCTTAACGGCAAATTGTCATCCCGTTCTCACTCCACTGCACTCCACTCTCTAACCGGGTTAGCAGACCTGTTGGTCGCCCATCGTGGGTATACCCGTTTATTTCGAAATAAAAGATCATTTAAATCGACCGGCCTCGAGCGACCCTGCAATGTAGGTCGAGTTATCAGCACCCGTCGAACTTGACCCTAACCAAGCTTTGGCATTTGTCCATAAGCTAAGCCATCGATTTGGCAGTGCATGTCACTTGCGGGCTGAACTATTGCTCGATTTACCGCGTATTATTGTTAGTTTATGCGCTGGTCAAATATATATGAATATGGATGTGAGGGTTAAGACAGCCGCGACAGATAAGATGGGGTGGCATGATGGATTATAAAGCGGCTGGCGGCGGCGTTAGTGCGTCGGACCTATCGCGCATTGTCGAAATGGCTTGGGAGGATCGAACGCCCTTTGAAGCCATTGAGCGGCTGTTTAAAGTCGATGAGAAGGGTGTTGTAACGTTGATGCGGCGACACCTAAAGCGGCGATCATTTGAAAATTGGCGGCGGCGTGTGGCGAGCCGGAAAACCAAGCATTTGGCACTTCGACCTAAAGGCGTCACACGTGGCTATTGCCCGACACAATACAAGCAAAGATGAGCGTAGCGAAAGGGGGAATATTATGAATATATCGTCTGTTCACTGGTGTCGGATGACAATTATAACGGTAGTTTTGGCACTCGTTGCGTTGACCGTGGGTGCCGGAGAGGCACTGATGCGAGATGATTTCGATAACCAACCCGAGCAGCGATGGCGTTTTGTCAGCGATCGCGTTATGGGGGGCATCTCCAACGGAAATGTGATCTTTGATCGGATTGATGGGGACACTATTGCGCACATGACCGGGGTGGTGAGCACCGCCAACAACGGCGGCTTCATCCAGTTCCGTCGCAACATTGAAGCCCCGCAAGGCGCACTTGGCGTGGTGCTGCGAGTGCGCGGTAACGGCGAAAACTATTTTTTGCATGCTCGAACGCGCGGTGCGCGGGTGCCATGGCATTACTACCGAGCTGGGTTTAACACCACGTCTGAGTGGCGAAAAGTTAGATTGCCATTTGCCGGTTTTCTGCCCTCTAGCGATCGACTGAAGGGCGGATTACAGGCGGCATCAATCCGCAGTCTCGGCATTGTTGCCTACGGACGCGACCACCGCGCAGACATTCAGGTGGCATGGCTGGGGTTTTATTGAGTCTTATCGTCGCTTCAAAAAGTGCCGTTTACGTCCACTCGTCAGAGCTGTTTTCTACGACCCCTTGTCGATGGCTGTGGTTGACAGCGACCGCGGGATCGCCAATGATAGTGGGCAAAAATTCATACGGCACTTGAGAGGATATTAGATGGACAGCGAGAGCGTTCGTTCGACCCGCGGTCGCGGCAAGGTATACAGTAGCATCCTGGATACGATTGGAGATACACCTTCGGTACGTATCAATACCTTGGCACCCGAACATGTTGAACTCTACGTAAAGGTTGAGTCATTTAACCCCGGAGGGTCGGTCAAAGATCGTTTGGCGATTGGGATTATTGAAGATGCCGAACGCAGCGGGGCGTTGCTTCCCGGGCAGACGGTGATCGAGGCCACCAGTGGTAACACCGGCGTGGGTCTGGCCATGGTGTGCGCGGCCAAGGGTTATCCATTTGTGGCGACGATGCCAACCAGCGTGTCGATCGAGCGCCGCAAGCTGATGCGGTTTTATGGCGCCAACGTCATATTGACGCCAAAATCAGAAAAGGCCACGGGTTGTTATCACAAGGCTGTGGAATTGGCGAAAGCAAACGGCTGGTTCTTGGCGCAGCAGTTCGAAACGCCTGCGAATGCAACGATTCACGAGCACACCACGGCGCGTGAAATCATCGCCGATTTTGCTGGCCAGCGACTCGACTATTGGGTGACTGGCTACGGTACGGGCGGCACAGTGGCGGGCGTGGCGCGCGGGTTGCGCGCGGCACGACCAGACACCAAGATTTTGCTCAGTGAGCCGCACAGTGCTCAGTTACTGGCCAGCGGCGAGCCGCAACTTAGAAATGACGCAGGCGCGCCGGTGTCGAGTCACAGTGCATTTTCTCCGCATATGATCCAAGGTTGGACACCAGATTTTATCCCGCAGGTCTTGCAGGAGGCTATCGATAAGAATTTTTACGACCAGCTTGTGCCCGTGGACGCCGAGGATGGTATGCAAATGGCGCGTGAATTGGCTCGTAAAGAAGGTATCCTAACGGGGATATCGGGTGGTTCGACCTTCGCGGTGGCGATGCAAACTGCGGCTGATGCAGCCCCAGGAACGGTGATCCTTTGTATGCTTCCAGACACGGGTGAGCGCTACTTGTCGTCGCCGTTGTTTGCCGACGTTGAAGCGCAGATGAACGCCACGGAATTGGAGTTGTCGCGGTCTACGCCTGGGTTTCAATTATCTGGGGAGGAGTGAGTTCGAATGGCCGCGATGCGGTGGTCGAATGCAGTGAGATTGTCGTTGATCAAAGAGAGTGTCTGAGACTAAAACACAAAAAATAAAGGATACGGTTGATGAAGAGCAAGCGAGAACTGGGAATTGTTATCTATGGCGCGACCGGTTACACCGGCCGCTTGGTGGTCGAATATTTCAACCGTCAATACGGTGTTGATGGCGACATCAGTTGGGCGATGGCCGGGCGCAGTTTGGATAAACTGATATCGGTGCGCGATGAACTAGGGGTTGATGAGTCGGTGCCGCTAGTCGTTGCCGATGCCGCTGATCAAAATTCCTTGGAGGAGATGGTTCAGCGAGCATCCATTATTTTGACCACCGTAGGTCCTTATCAGCTCTATGGCAGCCAATTGGTTGCCGCTTGCGCGTCATTCGGCACCGATTACGTCGATCTTTGCGGTGAACCCGTATGGATGCACCAGATGATTAACCAGCATACACAGGCTGCTATGGAGAGTGGTGCGCGGATTATATTTTCTTGTGGTTTCGATTCGATCCCTTTTGATATGGGAGTGTTTTTCCTACAGCAGACAGCCATTTCCAGAATGGCCAAAACTGCCAGTAGGGTCAAAGGGCGCGTGCGTCAAATGAAGGGCTCGTTTTCGGGTGGTACCCAGGCAAGTTTTACTGCCACCATGGCGGCGGCTGGCCGAGACCCAGCGGTGATCGAGGTGCTAAAAGATCCGTTTGCTCTGAGTAACAATCACCCTGGCCCAGAGCAACCGCGCGGTAATCAACCGTTCTTCGATGATGCGTTGCAGTCCTGGGTTGCTCCCTTTGTAATGGCTAGCATCAATACTAAAAATATCCACCGTTCGAACTTTTTGTTGGGACACCAGTATGGCGCCAATTTTGTGTATGACGAAATGTTGGTTACAGGCCCAGGAGACGCAGGTGAGAAATTGGCCCGAGCTATGGCAACGGGCAATGCTCTGGGGGACAAGGTGTTACAACCCGGAGAGGGGCCGAGTAAGGAAGAGCGTGATAATGGTGGCTTTGATATCCTTATGATCGGCGAAGCCGATGATGGTGGTGAGGTCCGTATAAGCGTCACTGGAGACTGCGATCCGGGTTATGGTTCCACCAGTAAAATGATCGCTGAAAGTGCGGTATGCTTGCTGCGTAATGCGGACATAGTCGAGGGTGGTATCTGGACTCCAGCACCGGCCATGGGTTCGCTATTGATTCGGCGGTTGCGCGATTTTGCCGGACTTACCTTCGTGGATGAAACGCTCGATAGTTGATTGCTCGAGGGTCCAATATGACGCGTAGATATGCGGTGATGGCATGCCGGTCGAGGGTTTTCTGCGCGACGTTGGCTCGCTGAACGATGGTTCATGCCGCCCCAAGAGTGTGTCTTTAAAGCATTCGATCGCGCGCAGTTTTTAAGCGATACATCCACGCATGGGTTTTCTTAAACACCATGGCAGTTGGCAGATGTCTATCGGTGACATAGGGTCAACAGTATCCACCACTAACGGACTCCCCCTGCAGACTAGCTGACGACATCAGTCGGCGTTTGGAAATCTTGACCTCTTTCCAATACATCTTTTAAAAAATGGCCATTGACGCAAACATGGCTGACAGCTATCGATACAAATATCTGAATTTATGTGGAGTGGATCGGGTCCTGCTGTCGGCTTGATTGGTTCTTAAATGCCTTAGTGGGTTTCTTCTGGCGCTGCGAAGTCAGGGGCTCGACTTCGGCCCCAGCGCGTTACGAAGCGCTAAAAGTAGGTTCCAAAAAGTGGCATATGCGCAGTACTCGGTAGCACCTCATCAGCACACAATGGCGTACCTTAAACGACCCCGATAAGACTCGCGTTGTCAACGCTACCCATGGGCGGCGGCCCAATTGAGCGAGTTTTACACGCGCATTGTCAGTCGGCGACTGGTGCGACCAAATGCCGCGATCGCCCTAAACCGGCCCTTGCCCAAGATGCGGTATTAGACAGCAAAAAAATTATCGTCATAGGCATATAAACAGGTCGTTATTTACTGACAGTCTAAGTATGATAAGCGGCTAAATTTGTCGTTGAGAGGGTTGTCATGTTTGGCCAATATTGTCCGGGAAAAATGCCTTGGGGTGCTCAAATCAGTCTGCTGTTGTCGATGTTTGCAGTGGCGGAGTCACACGCCGTAACCGCTGCTAAAGCGAACCCTCGAGTCGAACGATTACTCGAGCAGGTGGTCACCGTGGCGACCCGCCAACCGGCCGATGCGCTGTCTGTGAATGGCAGTATTTCTAATGTCAGCGACGACGAATTGCGCCTGGTTGGGCATGCGCACGTGCAAGAGTCATTGAATCGTGCCGCCGGGGTGAATCTTAATCGTGGCAATGGGCAGGAGTATCTTCCCGCGGTACGATCACCGGTGCTTACCGGCGCCGGCGGTTGTGGTGGGTTTCTTATGACCGAAGATGGCATCCCGTTGCGTGCTGCCGGCTTTTGCAATATTAACGAACTGTTTGAGGCGCACACTGAGGCAGCTGAGCGGTTGGAGATTCTCCGTGGTTCTGGAACCGCGTTGTATGGATCGAATGCGATGCACGGCGTGATCAATGTGGTCACGCCCAGCGCCACCGCGCCGGATCGACTGGGACTCGATTTTGGGGAGCATGGCTACGCTCGGGTGCGATTTTCGCTCGGTGGCGGTGAGCAACATAAATTCGCGGTACGTGGAACTTTGGCGAGGGATGATGGCTACCGAGACGATGCTGGCTACGGCCAGCAAAAATTCAGCGTTCGCCATGCGTATACGGGTGAGGTTTTCGGTGTCGAGAGTGGCTTGACACTGGTGAATCTAAACCAGGAAACGGCCGGTTATATTACCGGATTAGATGCTTATAAAAGCCGGCCGATTGCAGAATCTAATCCCAACCCAGAAGCCTTTAGAGATGCTCGAAGTGCGCGTTTGTGGAGTAAAATTAATCTGCCTGTGGGAGGCGGCGAATGGCAATTTACGCCCTATGCCCGATATACCACGATGGATTTTTTGCAGCATTTTTTGCCCGGCAAGCCGCTCGAAGAAAATGGCCAAAAAAGTTTTGGGATGCAGCTATCTTACTTTTCAGTCGGGCATCCAACGCTCGACCTTATCGCCGGAGTTGATGCCGAGTACACCGAGGCTTACTTGCGGCAGACGCAGGCTAATCCGACCACGGGTTCTGCATTCCTAAGGGCGACAATTCCAGTCGGAAAACACTATGATTACCGAGTTGATGCAACTCAAATTGCTCCCTTTATGCAGATTAAATGGATGCTCGCAGATGCCTTATCACTGACCTTGGGTGGGCGTTATGAAATGGCCAGATATGATTACAGTAATCGTATGTTAAGCGGGCGCAGTCGTGATGACGGTACCTTTTGCGGTTTTGGTGGTTGCCGTTATAGCCGCCCAATGAGCGCCGTCAACAGTTATGAAAACCGTTCTTTGGACTTGGCTGCGCACTACCAAACGAGGAGTAATCAGCATCTCTATGTTCGTCTGGCCAGCGCTTTTCGGGCGCCGCAGGCAACCGAGTTGTATCGGTTACAGCGCGGCCAAAAGATCGCCGATCTAGACCCCGAAAAAGTCGATAGTCTAGAAATAGGCATTAAGGAGCAGCGCGACGCGCTCAGCTTTGGCCTCGCCATATATGGGATGCGCAAGGAAAATGTAATCTTTCGCGATTCTGGCTACAACAACGTCAGTAACGGTGAGACCGAACATCGCGGCGTCGAGTTAGAGGTTAGTTATTCGCTGGCCGACAATCTGCAAATGTCGTTCAGCGGTACCTATGCCGAGCACAAGTACGCCAATAATCCGGCGCTATTAAAAGATGGCGATGGCAATTTAGTGCCCATCGATGGCAACGACGTAGACAGCGCCCCAAGAGCATTTGGAACCGTTCGCGCTCTGTGGAAACCTGCGCCTCAAGGACGCCTTGAACTCGAATGGGTGCGCATGGGCAGTTATTATTTGGAGCCTAGAAACGCCTATCGTTATGCTGGGCATAATCTTTTCAATGTTCGCGGTAGTTGGGATCTCAAGCCAAACGTAACAGTTTATGTTCGCCTGTTAAATGCTACGGATCGTGATTACGCCAAGCGTGCGGATTACACGAGTTTTACCGATGAGCGCTATTTCCCAGGAACACCGCGCAGTTTTGGTCTGGGTGTTGACTACGTTTGGTAGATTGTTTATCGCGGTTTTTGGCGCTTCGTTCGATCTGTCCTTAACCCGGTTATCAATTATCTATCGGCCGAGGCAGTGGTCCGATGATTCCAATCAATGCATTGATCCAGATTGACGCCCTTGCCGCCAAAGATATCCAGCGCGCTGCCAATGGTAAGGTCGACACGGTCGTTGGATAATTCTGCAACTCTTTGTAAGTCGCTTATGCTGCGCGCTCCTCCAGCGTAGGTCACTGGGATGCCGCAGTGCCTGCCAAGCAGCGCAATCAAGTCATCGTCCATGCCCGCCTGCAACCCTTCAACGTCGGCGGCATGTACCAAAAATTCGTCGCAGTGGGCCTGTAACTCGATCAGGTTTTCGGCGGTAATCTCTAGTTGGGTTAGCGTCTGCCAGCGGTCGCAGGCAATCGTCCAACTATCGGCGGTTCGTCTGCAACTCAAGTCGAGCACTAGGTGCTGGCGACCGACCGTTTGTTCGATGCGTCGCAGACGCGACCAAGAAAAGTTCCCATCGACAAACAGGTAAGAGGTAACGATGACGTGCGAGGCGCCAGCCTGTAAGTACGTTGTGGCGTTGTCGGGATTCACTCCACCACCATACTGCAGACCATTTGGAAACGCCGCCAGCCCCGCGAGCACTTGCTGTTGGTTATTCTCGCCAAGAGAAATGATATGCCCACCACGCAGGTTTTGGTCGCGATAGAGCGCGGCAAAATAACTGGCGTCGTGTTTGCTGAGGTGGTTTACAGCGGTGTTTTCTTCGCTCAGGCTACCGCCGACGATTTGCGCGACGCGTCCTTGATGTAAGTCGATGCAGGGTCTAAAGATCGTCAAGGTCAACTCCGCGCTATCAAATTTTTACTGCCGCCGCGCTTCCCCGCGCCAGCGCTCCGAGGACCTCATCGCCGCGATGGGGTCCTCGAAAGCCGGGTTACAGACTGGCATAGCCGCCGCGATAATACAGTAGCGGCGCCGCACCCCGATCACAGAATGCCAGCACTCTGCCAACTAAAATGACATGGTCGCCGCCGTCGTATTGGTGTTCTGCGGCGCACTGAAAACACGCGCTATAATCCGGGAGTAACGGCAGGTCGGAAATTCCTTTCTCGCAGGCAAGTCCTGTGAATTGATCATTGTCGCGACTCGCGAAAAGGTTGGACAAAGCTTTTTGCTCGGCGCTGAGAATATGCACTGCGTAGTGGCTACTGGCAATAAATTCACTGTAGCAACTGGCATTTCTGTCTATGCTCCAGAGAATCAAGGCGGGCTCTAGCGATACAGAACTAAAACTGTTGACAGTCATGCCCACTTCTTCTCCCCGTGGGCCGAGCGCCGTGACAATGGTAACGCCGGTAGAGAATGCTCCGAGAGCGTTGCGAAATTCGCGCGTCTCAAGCGGCGCAGTTTTGAAACTATTTTCAGCGATGGTAGACATAAAATCGTTTTATTCTGTCAGTAGATATTGAAGGGCAGTCATAATGATTTTTTTTTCGGCCGCTTGCAACTGTTATTTACGCACCAATCCGCTCCGAATTGCGAGGGTTGGCGGGGTGATTTGCGATTTTATTTTGTAACATCGCATTGACCATCCCAAGCCGCTATTCGTGGTGTTACTTTATAGCACTGCGGTAGGGTTTTAAATTTGCGAATGTTGCAGTGCGTTTTTCCTTCACGGTGTTCATCGCCTCGCTCATGTCCCCTGCTTGTAACATGCCGCTTGCCAGGTCGCGACATAATGTCGTCTGTCGGCGACACTGTGATCACGGCTGTAGTTAAGCATCACTTTGGTGCCACTGACCGCAACAGGCGAATGCTGGGCGATACCCCTTGCCAATTCGCGGACCGCCGCCATTAACTCGTCAGTGCTTGGGTAGGCTCTGTTGATAAAGCAACAGGAAGCGGCTTCTGCTGCCTCTATGGGGCGACTGCTTTAGGCGTTTTGCGCGCTAAACCAGACGGCATCACCGACTGTAATCGCTGCAATGTCCCGACATCGGCGGTGATGCCGAGTTCAGTCTCTCTGATCGTGAAAAAACATCCGCGCTGCAAAAACGCATATCAGTGGCGCACATAAGGTCCATGCCGCCGCCGGCACAGGCGCCCTGAATGGCCGATATGACGGGCAATCCTATTTCTTCAATCATAGAGAGGGGCCTGCTGTAAATCTAGAATGCCACGCCAAAACTGCTCTGCGCGACGGGCTGGCTCGCCCTTGAACAAATCGATTATATGTCCATAGACATCGCGATCCATTCCCGCAGAAAAGTGCTTGCCCTCGGCATGAATGATTACTACGCGGGCCAACGCGTGCCGGTCGATGGCTTTGAGAGTGGCGGGGAACTCTTCCCAAAAATTAGTGTTCATGGTGTTGAGTTGTTTCGGGCGACACAGGCAAATGTCGGCAATAAAGTCGCTATTGATGGTGACTTTGAGAGTCTTTAACTGGTCGTATATAGTACGTCCTATTAGAGCCAGCCGTGCCAGACTCACGGCGGTTGGCGCGACGCTTCGCATTGTTCAACATTAAGCTGATACGCTATCAACTACTACCCGAAAGCTCGGTTATTTCGCATAGCATAGTTATGAATGCGCCAAAAATCATTCATCGCAAAGGCGCTGTTGAGCGCACATAACGCAAGATCGGTTGTGAGTATCGGTGTTATCTCACATTTGTGCTCTGCAGTTTGTTGCTTATTTGTCAGCGCGATGAATTCTTTCAGAATTTTTTTTTGGTTTATGTGACTACATCGAGGTGCCCCTCGCCGACAAGTTTGGCGGTGGCGCGTTGGGTCAGTTCGCATATGGGGAGCAAGGTATTATGGCGTTGAAAAATCAACACGAGTTGTTTTTACTGCATACAAAAATACTGGCGCGATCATGCGCATAAAACTACAATTTAGACCAATTTTCGGGCTTGGCAGCACGCTGTTGGCGTATTGCTATGTTGCGCTAGGTGACTGTAGATTAGTGGTTTGTTTTAGGTGTTTTTGGCAGTCGACAAGTTCGTGCGAACATAGAGAGCATCCAGACGCTTAAAAGTCAGACATTTCGGTACTATTGGTTGCTGTAAATCGGCACCTGTGGCACACTCCTCGGCGTTATTTTCTGCGACTAACGTCGAGTCTATGGTTTCAATGAAGGGCTTAAGGGCTTAAGGGTTTCATTGATAGGCTTAAGAAAATGGAAGGTGTTATAGTCATTTCTATGCGAGAGTGGCGGAATTGGTAGACGCGCTGGATTTAGGTTCCAGTGGGGTAACCCGTGAGAGTTCGAGTCTCTCCTTTCGCACCAATTACAATTTAACTGTTTCTAGAGAGGCATGAATGCAAGTATCCATTGAGTCGAGTGAAGGCCTTGAGCGAAAGCTTAAAGTGCAATTGCCAGCTGAACGCGTCGACCAAGAGGTCATGCAGCGCCTCGAGAAGGCCACGAAGACCGTTAGTATCAAGGGTTTTCGAAAAGGTAAGGTGCCCGTACGCGTGGTTAAGCAGCAGTATGGCAAGGGCGTGCGCCAAGAAGTGGTTGGCGAGTTGATTAACTCGAGTTTAGTCGAGGCTATACAACAGCAAGACCTTCGTTTAGTGGGGCAGCCAAGGATCGATGGCTTGCTCGACCAGGAAGGTGCCGAGCTGGAGTATTTGGCGATTTTTGAGGTCTACCCAGAGTTTGATCTGAGCGATTTTTCAAATCTTGAAATTGAGCGCCCACTCGCCGATGTGGGCGATGAAGATATCGATAGAATGCTTAGCAGTTTGCGTGAGCAAAAAGCCACGTTTGAATCGGTAGAGCGTGCCGCGATTGAGGGTGACCAACTGGTTATTGACTACGTGGGTACCAAAGGTGGCGAAGAGTTTGCCGGTGGTAAAGCGGAGGACCAATCATTACTTCTGGGATCAAATAGTATGATTCCCGGGTTTGAAGATGGCTTGGTCGGAGCTTCTCAGAGTGACAACGTGACCTTAGAGCTGAGTTTTCCGGAAGATTATCACAGCGAAGATTTAAAGGGCGCTGCGGTTGAGTTTCAAGTCACAGTAAAAGACGTTCAGGCGAAAAATTTGCCGGAACTCAATGATGAATTGTTCAAAGAATTTGGTGTCGATGAGGGCGGGTTAGACAAATTCCGTGAAGAGGTTGAGGGTAATCTTCAGCGCGAACTCGGCAATGCGTTGCGATCAAAAATTAAAAACCGCGTGATGGAGCAGCTCTTTGCACACAACAGCGTGGAGCTTCCCGAAGCTCTGATAGCTAACGAAACTAAACAGTTAAAACAACAGATGGTACAGCAGTTTGGTGGTGGACAGCAGATCGATTTGAATATGCTGCCGGATCAAATGTTCCGCGGTAAAGCAAGATATCGCGCTGCGCTGGGTGTGATTGTTTCAGAGGTAGTGCGCGTCGAAGAACTGGTTGCAGGTGCCGAGGTGGTCAGAGCGAGAATCGATGAAATCGCCGAGACTTATGACGATCCGCAGCAAGTGGTAGATTACTACTACGCCAATCAGGAGATGCTCAACTCGGTGGAAGCGGTCGTTCTAGAAGACCTAGTAGTAGAGGCGGTGCTTGCCAAAGCCGCAGTGACCGATCAATCTCTCGGTTACCAAGACGCGGTGAAACCAGATCCCGAGCCCGATTATGGCGAATCTAACGAATCGGTCGAATCTGAAACTGGCGACGCCGAAGAGATTTGAGGATGTTAATGGCATCCATTGCGCGTCGTTAAGCGTATGAATGGAGTGTCGGAGGATCCCTCCGGGGATCGCCCAAAATGAGTACTAATAGGGAATTATAGAGACGATGATGCAAGATATACAAGCGAGTGGCTTGGTGCCGATGGTAGTGGAGCAAACGTCGCGGGGAGAGCGGTCCTATGATATCTATTCTCGACTATTAAAAGAGCGGGTAATTTTTTTGGTCGGTCAGGTAGAAGACCATATGGCGAATCTAATCGTTGCTCAACTGCTTTTTTTGGAGTCTGAAAATCCGGACAAAGACATTCACCTTTACATCAACTCCCCAGGCGGGTCGGTGACAGCGGGTATGTCAATCTATGACACCATGCAGTTCATTAAGCCAGATGTCAGTACTATGTGCATTGGGCAAGCATCCTCTATGGGCGCTTTCTTGCTGGCAGCAGGCGCTGCGGAAAAGCGTTTTTGTCTACCCAACTCACGAACGATGATCCACCAACCCAGCGGTGGTGCTCAGGGGCAGGCGACTGATATTCATATACAGGCGCAAGAAATTCTTAAGACCAAAAGTCGCTTAAATAAACTCTTAGCACAGCACACCGGTAAGTCGGCAAAAAAGATTGCCGAGGATACCGAGAGGGATACATTTATGAGCGCAGAAGAATCCAAGGCATACGGTTTGGTCGATCAGGTGCTGGACAAAAGAGTCTAGAATCGATAACCTTTGCTAGCGTTTTTAAGTTTATTATTTTTCAAGATATTGATTTCAAAAGAAATTTTTAAAGGAGGTGCGCGATGAGCGACAAGGACAATACCACCGAGAGTGGTAAACTGTTGTTTTGTTCATTTTGCGGGAAAAACCAGAATGAAGTGAGACGCTTGATTGCCGGGCCTTCAGTATACATTTGCGATGAATGTGTCGATCTGTGTAACGACATTATTTCTGAAGAGGCGCAAGCAGTGGCGCCCGAAGATTCTTCCTCTAAGCTGCCGGTACCGATGGAAATAAAATCCATTCTTGACGATTACGTGATTGGTCAGGAACGGGCAAAAAGAATTCTTTCGGTAGCGGTCTACAACCATTACAAGCGCCTACAGGTCAGCGAAACTGTGGGTGGTGATCCAAACGCAGTAGAACTTGGTAAGAGCAACATTCTTCTGATTGGTCCCACCGGCAGTGGTAAGACATTGTTGGCTGAGACGTTGGCTCGATTATTGGATGTACCCTTTACGATTGCCGATGCTACTACGCTGACCGAAGCTGGTTACGTGGGTGAAGACGTTGAGAATATCATCCAAAAGCTACTTCAAAAGTGCGATTATGACGTCGATAAGGCGCAACGTGGCATTGTTTACATAGATGAAATTGACAAGATCTCTCGAAAATCTGATAACCCTTCAATCACGCGCGATGTGTCGGGCGAAGGCGTACAGCAGGCGTTGCTGAAATTGATCGAGGGAACTGTCGCTTCGGTGCCGCCACAAGGTGGGCGGAAGCATCCTCAGCAGGAATTCTTGCAAGTTGATACGTCAAATATCTTGTTTGTCTGTGGTGGCGCATTTGCTGGGCTTGAAAAAGTCATCCGCGATCGCTCAGAGAAAGGCGGTATTGGTTTCGGCGCCGAGGTCACCAGCAAGGACAGTCAGAAATCGATTGGTGAGACGCTGTTAGATGTTGAGCCAAGCGATCTTATAGGTTATGGATTGATCCCCGAATTCATTGGTCGATTGCCAGTAGTGGCGACGTTGCAGGAACTGGATCGAGAGGCTTTGGTGGCGATTTTGGTTGAGCCGAAAAACGCGCTCTATAAGCAATATCAAACGTTATTTTCGATGGAGGGATTGGACCTCGATCTGCGCGCCGATGCACTCGATGCCATCGCTGATAAGGCGATCACTCGAAAGACTGGTGCGCGCGGTCTACGCTCAATACTTGAGACGGTATTATTGGACACTATGTACCGTGCGCCGTCGGAAACAGATTTGGTCAAAGTCGTCGTCGATGCCGCGGTGATTAACGGCGAGAACGAACCGCTGTTAGTCTATGAGCAGCAGGACCGCAAGATGGTGGCAAGCGAAGAGGCTTAGTCTGCGATCGGTTGATCGTAGCCGAAGATAATTATAATCCTATTTGGCACACGCTAACGGCCGACGATAGAATATACCGTTAGTGTGCGGGTGGTTTTGGTCACCTGAGGAGATAGGCTTAAACCTAGAGGCAGCAATGGTAGCAGAGCATTCGACAAAAGCGCACGGCAGTTTTCCTATTTTACCTTTGCGCGATGTGGTGGTTTATCCGCATATGGTGGTACCGTTATTTGTCGGTCGGGAAAAGTCGATTCTCGCGCTCGAACACGCAATGGAAGGGAATAAACAAGTTGTCTTGGTCGCGCAGCGCGACCCCACAGAGGATAATCCGGCGCTTGAAAACCTGTATGACGTGGGTACTCTAGCGAGTATATTGCAGATGCTGAAACTTCCAGATGGCACGCTTAAAGTGTTGGTGGAGGGAGTAAATCGCGTAGAGTTGCTCGACGAAGTCGATGGACAAGACTTTATTGTTGCCTCTGTTGCCGAGTTGAAAAATATTGAGATAGACGAGGCGGAGGTAGATGCCACAGCACGATCTACGATTGCCATGTTTGAGCAGTACGTCAATTTAAGTAAAAAAATTCCCGCCGAGGTCATCGCCACGGTCAGTGGTATCGAAGATGCTCATCGACTGGCTGACACTATTGCCTCGCACATGACATTGAGCCTTGAGCAAAAGCAAGAAATACTCGAGGTCTCTGGTTTGAGCGGCCGTCTAGAACACCTTATGGGGCTGATGGAGTCCGAAATCGATCTGTTCCAAATAGAACAGAAAATTCGTGGACGCGTCAAAAAGCAAATGGAGAAAAGTCAGCGCGAGTACTATCTCAACGAGCAGATGAAGGCGATCCAAAAAGAGCTTGGTGACATGGATGAAGGTGTCTCTGAGTTTGACCAGTTAGAGAAAAAGGTGGCCGACGCCGGCATGCCGACCGCTGCTTTGGAAAAAACCCAAGCCGAGCTCAACAAACTAAAAATGATGTCGCCGATGTCGGCCGAAGCCTCGGTTTTGCGTAATTATCTCGATTGGATGATTAGCGTCCCTTGGAAAAATAGGACGCGGGTTAAACACAATTTGACTGAGGCCGAAGTCAGGTTGAACAACGATCACTATGGTCTGGACGAGGTTAAAGAACGCATTTTAGAATTTTTGGCGGTTCAGCAAAGAGTCAAAAAGCTTAAAGGCCCGGTGCTTTGTCTGGTTGGGCCACCAGGGGTAGGCAAGACGTCGCTGGGCGAATCAATTGCTAAGGCGACCGGTAGGAAGTTCGCCAGAATGAGTCTTGGTGGTGTCCGCGATGAAGCCGAAATTCGAGGCCATCGCAGAACCTATATCGGCTCTCTACCGGGCAAGCTTATCCAGAAACTGTCAAAAGTGGGTGCGAAAAATCCGTTGTTCTTGCTCGATGAGATTGACAAAATGGGAATGGACCACCGCGGTGATCCCGCGTCGGCTTTGCTCGAAGTTCTAGACCCTGAACAGAACCACACATTTAACGACCATTACCTAGAGGTAGATTACGATCTATCTGAGGTGATGTTTATCTGCACCTCTAACTCGATGAATATCCCCGGGCCGCTACTCGACCGGATGGAGGTGATTCGCATACCGGGTTACACCGAAGACGAAAAAATAGCCATTGCAGACAAATATCTGGTACCAAAGCAACGCAAGGCGAATGGCTTAAAGGATGGTGAGGTGACGATCACCGACGACGCCCTTCGGGATACCATCCGCTACTACACCCGCGAAGCTGGGGTGCGAGGTTTGGAGCGGGACGTTGCAAAAATCTGTCGCAAGGTGGTCACGCAGCACGTGCGCGACAAAAAGCGCGGCTCCGAAACGATCGACGCTGCGCGCCTCGAAGATATGTTAGGGGTGCGTCGATTTAATTATGGTCGCGCCGAGAAAGAGAACCAAGTCGGACAAGTGACGGGTCTGGCATGGACGTCTGTGGGTGGAGAGTTGCTGTCGATTGAGGCATCAGCGATCCCAGGAAAGGGTAAGGTGGTTAAAACTGGGTCTCTAGGTGATGTCATGCAGGAATCTATCCAAGCGGCGCTTACGGTGGTTCGAAGCCGTGCCAAGGCACTCGGCATTCGCCGCGATTTTTACCAGGAAAACGATTTGCACATTCATGTGCCCGAGGGTGCGACACCCAAAGATGGTCCTTCGGCTGGCGTGGGTATGTGCACTGCGATGGTATCGGTCCTGACAGGCACGCCAGTTCGAGCCGAGGTAGCAATGACTGGTGAGATTACCTTGCGCGGGCAGGTTCTAAAGATTGGTGGGCTCAAAGAAAAGTTGTTGGCCGCCCACCGGGGAGGTGTGACAACTGTTATAATTCCCGATGAGAACGGCAGTGATCTTAAAGAGATCCCGGACAACATTAAGGCCGATCTTAAGATATGCAAAGTCAAATGGATCGACGAGGTATTGGACATTGCGTTCGAAACCAGCCCGAAGCCGTTGACGGATGAAGAATTCAACAAAAGCAGCCGTACTGACAAGGCAGAGTTGTCAAGCGGCATCGCAAATACCCATTAACATTGGGTAATGATGGAAATTTAAAAAAGTATGCTTGACCGCCGAAAAGGCTGTTGGTATAAAGTTACACCGACGATGCGGCCGCCATGGAGTGTTTGCATTTAAAATTTTTTTTAGCAACTCTTGTAAATCCATTAAAGGGGAACAAATGTGAATAAGTCTGAACTGGTAGATGCAATAGCTGATGGCGCTGATATTTCTAAGGCTTCGGCGGGTCGTGCGTTGGACTCCGCTATTGATGCAATAACGGCGGCACTCAAAAACGGGGATCAAGTATCTCTGGTAGGTTTTGGCACATACTCCGTAAAGCATAGGGCAGCGCGAACTGGGCGTAACCCTCAAACCGGTGCAGAAATTCAAATCTCAGCTGCCAACGTGCCTAGCTTTAAAGCTGGTAAGGCATTGAAGGACGCCGTAAACTAGAGTGGTTTACGGAATGTTCGAATAGAACTTCTTCAACAAAAGGGCGCACTTCACAGGCGCCCTTTTTTT
>CESJ01018696.1_pt1 | contig 16295 bp, 13 predicted proteins | sample 356311 | NCBI WGS metagenome assembly CESJ01 (sample SAMEA2621487, study PRJEB7988) | marine metagenome | biome: marine biome (ENVO:00000447); feature: surface water layer (ENVO:00002042); material: "saline water (ENVO:00002010), including plankton (ENVO:xxxxxxxx)" | depth 5 m
GAGCTTTATTATGTCTTTTAATATTACTAATAAATCTAAAAAAACATTAGATCTTCAGGGGAAATTTAGTATTGAGGAAGCTTTTTACCCTGTTGACATGAAATTGATAATGAGAGATTTTGATATTATGCCTTTTTCAAAACTTGGAGATAATGTTATAACAAATTTTAAAGGGTTTTTTGATTCGAAAATTTTAATTTCAGGTAATTCGGAAACTCCAATTTTATCGGGTAAAATAAAAACAAAGGGGGTTGAGTTTTTAATTCCATATTTAAACGTTAATTATGAACTAATTAATAATCCTGAATTTAGTTTAGTAAACCAAACTTTTAATTTAAATGATTTTAGTTTATATAATTCAAAAACTAAATCAATCGGCAAATTAAATGGAAAAATAAATCATAATAAATTTGAAGATTGGTTTATAGATTTAAACATTAATACAGATAATTTATTGATTTTAGATACTAATCCAGACATGAATCCTGTTTATTATGGATTAGGTTTTTTGAATGGTAAAGCAAATATAATTGGTCCAGGAGAAAATTTATTTATTGATGTAAAAGGATCAACTAATAAGGGAACAAGTTTAACAATACCTATAAAAAAGTCTAAAAATACAGGTGATTTATCTTATTTAAATTTTATAAATAATAATGTAGATCAAAATGATATAGCATATGATACAAATGGACTTAAAGTGAACTTAGATTTACAATTTAATCCAGCTGCCAACATTGAAGTAATTTTAGATCCTGAATCTGGTTCTAAGCTTATTTCAAAAGGAACTGGAAATTTAAATTTTAAAATTAATACTGTTGGTAACTTTAATATTTTTGGGGATTATTCCGTTGATTCAGGATCGTATTTTTATAAAACATTAGGAATAGTTGACAGAGAATTCAACCTAAAAAAAGGTTCTACAATTGTTTGGACAGGAAATCCATATATGGCAGATTTAAATATTAATGCTAACTACGAAATTCCAGGTGGAGCTAATCCAGCTATTCTTATTCAAAACACTAGTTTTAATAGAAAAATTCCTACTAATATTGATGTTAATTTATCAGGTAATTTGATAGAAATGAATACTCCTGTTTTTAATATTAATTTTCCTAACACTAGCGGACCTATAAAATCTGAAATTGAATATTATCTTGTTGATGAAGAAAAAAAGCAAAAACAGGCTATTTCTTTATTATATCAAAGTACATTTATTAATGAAATTTCACTTTATTCATTATCCTCACAAGCCATTACAAATAATTTATTTCAAAAAGCTTCCGGAATAATAGATGATATTTTTACAAATTCTGATGATAAAATGAATGTTGGTATAAATTATTTGAAAGGGGATAAAAACGCAGCCTCTACTTTACTTAACAAAGACAGATTAGGATTAACAACAAAAATCGAAATCAATGATAAAATTTTAATTAATGGAAAGATTGGGGTTCCAGTTGGAGGAATTGAAGAGAATGTTATTATAGGAGATGTTCAAATAGAATTTCTTTTAAACGATAAAGGTAATCTTAAAGCTAGATTTTTTAATAAAGAAAATGAATATCAGTATTTTGCTAATGATATTGGTTACACTCAAGGAATGGGAATCTCTTATGAATTAGATTTTGATTCTTTTAAAGAGTTATTTAAAAATAAAAAAAATAGTTCAACAAAAATTACAGACTAGTATATTAATAATTGCTTTAAAAAAATTAGTTTGTAATTTTGTAAATTAATAAATTATATGAAAATCAAAAAAATAGCTGTATTAACCTCAGGAGGTGACTCACCTGGTATGAATACTGCATTACGAGCTGTAGTAAGAACTTGTGCTTATAATAAAATTGAATGTGCAGGAGTGTCCAGAGGATTTCAGGGTTTAATAAATAATGAAGTTAAGATTTTAAATACAAGAAGCGTAAGAGGAATAATTAACAGAGGAGGTACTATGTTATATTCTGCTAGATCTAAGGAGTTTAGATCCAAAGAAGGTAGAATTAAAGCGTACGAGAATATTAAAAAACACAATATTGATGCTATTGTTATTATTGGTGGAGATGGGTCTTTTACAGGCGGAATGATTTTTCAAAAAGAGTTTAATGTTCCAGTTATTGGAATTCCGGGTACTATAGATAATGATCTTTATGGAACAACTCATACTTTAGGTTATGATACTGCTTTAAATACTGTAATGGAAGCTATTGACAAGATTAGAGATACTGCAATTTCGCATGACAGACTTTTCTTTGTTGAAGTTATGGGAAGAGATGCGGGACATATAGCCTTAAATTCAGGTATTGCAATAGGTGCTCAAGAAATTCTAATTCCGGAGGAAAATATTGGAATTGAACAGCTGATAATATCATTAAAGAAAAGTAAAAAATCTGGAAAAACGTCTAGTATAGTTGTTGTAGCTGAAGGAGATAAGACTGGTAAAAATGTTTTTGAATTAGCTAAAAGTGTAGAAAAAAAATTCCCTGATTATGAAATTAAAGTTTCTGTATTAGGTCATATGCAAAGAGGGGGATCCCCATCTTGTTATGATAGAGTTTTAGCTACTAGAATGGGTGTAAAAGCAGTTGAATCTCTTATTTCAGGAGATTTTTCTAAAATGGTAGGGGTTATGCATGGTGAAATTACTTTAACCCCTCTAAATTCAGCAATTAAAGGGAAATCTAAAATTAACTCTGAACTTCTAAGAGTTTCAGAAATTATGAACACCTAATTAGTCATTTTTTAATTTCTTAAGAATTTATAAATAAATCCCTTTAAATTTTTTATGTTTGAATCTTAAAAAAATAATAAAATATGTCAACAATTAAAATTGGGATAAATGGTTTTGGAAGAATAGGTAGAATGGTATTTCGTGCCTCTTTAAATAGAAAAGATGTACAAGTTGTTGGAATTAACGACCTATTGGATGTAGAGCACTTAGCTTATTTATTGAAGTACGATTCTGTCCATGGTACGTGTAATGCAAATATTGAGGCAATAAATGGGGATTTAGTAGTTGACGGTAATATTATAAGAATAACATCTGAAAGAGATCCAAAAAAAATTGGTTGGGATATTATAGATGTTGATGTTGCTTTGGAATGTACAGGAATATTTACATCTTTAGAAAAAGCTCAATCACACATTGATGGTGGTGCAAAAAAAGTTGTAATTTCTGCACCCTCTCCAGATGCGCCTATGTTTGTAATGGGAGTTAATCATCTAGATGTAAAAAATAACAATACAATTGTTTCAAATGCTTCATGTACAACAAATTGTTTAGCTCCTCTAGTAAAAGTATTAAATGATGAGTTTGGTATTGCAGAAGCATTAATGACTACTGTTCATGCCACAACAGCTACTCAATTTACTGTTGATGGTCCTTCAAAAAAGGATTATAGAGGAGGAAGGAGTTCCCTTCTGAACATTATGCCAGCATCTACTGGAGCAGCTAAAGCTGTTACTAAAGTAATTCCAAGTTTAGAGGGTAAAATTACAGGAATGGCTTTTAGAGTCCCTACCGCTAATGTTTCTGTGGTTGACTTAACTGTTAAATTAGAATCTAAAACTAATTACCAAGATGTAATGAAGGCTTTAAAAAAGGCTTCAGAAAACAATTTAAAAGGTATACTTGGATACACTGAAGATTTGGTTGTTTCTCAAGATTTTATAGGAGATCCTAGAACATCGATTGTTGACGCTAATGCAGGAATTCAATTGAACGATACTTTTTTTAAAATAATTTCTTGGTATGATAATGAAGCGGGTTACTCAAATAAACTTATTGATTTAGCAAGTCATATTAATTCATTGTAAAATTTAATTTTTAATGAAACTGATAGTTGATAGTGGATCTACAAAAACAGATTGGATAGCAATTGATAATACAGGTCAAAAGCTATTTGAAACACAAACACTAGGATTAAATCCTCAAGTTCTATCCGAAAATATATTAAAGGAAAGAGTCATTAATAATTATGAGATTTATCAATCTAGAAAAAAAGTTTCTGAACTATTTTTTTATGGAGCTGGATGTGGAACTAAACCCCCCGAGGATTTAATTAGGGAAGTTTTAAAACCCATATTTAAAAATGCTAAAATTCAAATTAAAGAAGATACTTACGCAGCAATATATTCCTGTTGTGCTACAGGAGAAAAGGCTATAGTTTCTATTTTAGGAACTGGTTCAAATTGTAGTTATTATGATGGAAAAAAGGTTTATCAAAAAATCAATTCTCTTGGTTATGTAGTAATGGATGACGCAAGTGGTAATTATTTTGGAAGACAACTTTTAAGAGATTTTTATTTTAATAAAATGCCTAAAAATATTCAAGAAAAATTTAAGAATGAATTTGACTTAGAAGCTGAATCAATTAAAGATCACTTATATAAAAAACCCAATCCAAATACTTATTTAGCTAAGTTTGCGAAATTTTTAGTTCAAAATAAAGATTTTAAGTACTCAGAAAAACTTATTAAAAAAGGTTTTAATTTGTTTATTAAAAATCAGATTCATCAGTTTGAAAACTACCCAGAAGTTCCTTTACATTTTGTTGGATCTATTGGATTTTATTTGCAAGAAAACTTAAAAAAATCTTTAAAACATAAAGGTTTAAAATGTGGTAAAATACTTAAAAAACCTATTGATGGTTTAGTAGCTTATCATCAATCTATTATTTAATCTAATTTTTTCGCTATCACTGATATTTCAACTCTTGCTCCTAAGGGTAAAGCATTTACCTCAACGGTTTCCCTCGCTGGTGCTGTTACTTCATTAAAAAAACTACCATAAGATTTATTTACTTTTCCGAAGTTATTCATATCGGTTATAAAAATTGTGGTCTTTACCACATTTTCAAATGTAAAATTCACTTCTTTAAGTACTGCCATAATGTTTTGCATTACTTTTTTAGTTTCTTCCTCAATTGTTCCAATAAGCATTTTTTTACTAGCAACATCTAAAGCTACTTGACCTGACATGTATAAAGTTCCATCTACTAGTACAGCTTGATTGTAGGGTCCTATTGGAGTTGGAGCATTGGTTGTGTTAATTATTTTTTTCATATTATAATCTTTTATCAGGTAAACTTCTTTTGTCGTATTTTAAATCACTTAATAAATCTGATTTAATTCCTATAAAAAAGTACCACGAAGCTCTTTGGCTAAGAGGAACCCAGTTGAAATTCATTTTCCAGCTATCCAAGTCTCTTTCAAACCTCAATTGTGTGTAGGTAACCCCTGCATTTTTAAAGTCATATCCAGAAGATCCTCCTATTCTCCATTTTTCTGATAATGAGATATTTCCAGAAAACATTAAAGAATTATTTGAAATTTCATTTTGTTTATTATTATTATTAAATGTTAAAGAATGTGCTAATCTTAAATCCCAAGGCATTTTATTTTCATAAAGTGATGATTCTTTTGTTTTTTTATCTTTTCCTTCCTCTTTTCCTTCCTCTTTTCCTTCCTCATTGTCATTATCAAAGGAACTATCTGCAAAATCTTCTGCTTTTCCAAATAAATCATCTCTTCTTCCTCCACTTCCCGAGTTGTCACTTTGTTTAGATTTGCTATTTGAGTTTTTACTTTTAATTAAAAATCCCATATTTATATTTGCACTAGTCATTCTAAATCCATTTCTATTAAATTTATTGATTCTAATTCCGTTTTCATTTATGTCATAAGGATCAAATGTAGCTCCCAAATTAATATTTAATTTATCATCGAATAAAGTAGTTCCAGCAGACATTCTAACAGGGCTCCATTTTAAAGAATCTGCAGCAATATTATAAGATGTACTAAGATTTAAGTTATTTAATAATTTTATCTTTTTTGGTTCTAATGCAGTAGTATCTCTGTCTCTAATTTTAGCTTCTAGAACATTATTAATTGAAAAACCAACATTGCTAGAAATATTATTTCCTGGAACACCAAAAAACCCCTCTTCAAATCTTGTATATTCATTAGTGTTTCCGTCAGCATCAATTATGTATTTATCATAATATTTATTAAAGCTTGGATTTATTCCATAGCTTACTGAAGGCCTAACTACGTGTCTAATTGATTGAATTTTTCTTCCTTTTTTGAAATTAAATACTCCGTAAATAGTTGTTCCAATATTTGCATTAAAATTATATTTATTAAACCTGTCAAAACCTTTTATTGAGTCTTTCTTTCCAACAGTTTGATTCATTAAATCATAATTGTTTCTCTTTATTGTTTGGCCAGTCCAAACTTCTTCAAAAGTCCCCCCTACACTTAAACTAAAATTTTTAAAAACTTTAAAATTTGTATTAATTGGAATGACATGCCTCATTCCATACCTAGCATCTTTAAACATTTCCTTTTTTAAAAATAAGGAATCATTTGTTTTAATTCGATTTTCTCCTCTTACAGAGTATTGAAAATTTATGTTTTTTAAAACCCCCTTTTTCTGTCCATTTCTTTTAACAAAAGGGTAAATCCTTTCCATACTTACATTTAAAGTTGGAAGTGTTAAATTAACAACTTTTGTTCTGGTGTTTTGTGAGTGTGAGGCAGTTAAGGACATGTTTACTGAGGGATATCCTCTGAATGTTTTTGAGTAAGATACGGACGAACTCATTGTGTTATTTAAAAAATTGGGGGTATTGAGCTGATTTACAGATTCCCTAAAGTAATTGCTACTTCCTAAATTAACAGAAGCTGAAAATCTACTATTTGGATTTGATTTGGAATCTTGACTATGTGACCATCTGAAATTAAAAATATTAGATCTTGAATAATCAGGAAGACCTTTTTCCCCGTCAATTAAGTTTTCAAACCTTAAACTCAAATTTCCATTATAGCTGTATTTTTTTTTATACTTAGATTCAATTCTAAACCCATAACTTCCATTCGTATAATAATCTGCTAAGGTGGTAAGATCAAAATATTCGTTAAAAGCAAAATAATATCCACCATTTTGAATAAAATACCCTCTTTGATTATTTTGTCCAATACTAGGAAAAATAAATCCAGTTCTTCTGTTTTGAGTCAAAGGAAAATAGGCAAACGGTAAAAAAAAAGGAGTAGGAACGTTTTCAATATATAAATTACTTAATCCAGCGATAATTTTATTATTGGGAATAAATTTACCTTTTCTAATTCTAATATAGTATTCTGGATCATATTTTTTTTTAGATGTAGTGACTTTGCCATCTTTTATAAAAAAAACTGAATCATTTTCTTTTTTTGTTTTTAATGCTAAAACATTCATTCCACTTTGCTCACTTTTAGAATTCCAAATAATAGCTTTTTTAGTATCAAAATTAAACCTCAAAGAATCTGGATTTACTTCACTTCCTGCCTGTTTAAAAAAAGGCGGTTGTATCAATTGTCCACTAGAATCTTTTATACTTCCAGCGAAGACTTCATTATTATTATAATCAAGAATGATTATTCCTGCTTTAAGTTCTGTATCTAAGTAGTATAATTCTGCTTTATCATATAAATATAATTTACCTTTTTTTTTATCAATTTTAATATATCCCTTAGCATTTCTAGTAATTTTCCCAAGAAGTAAAGGTTTTTTCACAAGGGAATCATTTTTAGAAATAGAATCATTTTCCTTAATATCTTGTGAATAATTTATTTTTATACTACAAAATAATAGAAAAATAAAAATTAATTTAATGATCTTAGATTTATATAATTTTTTAGTTTGCAAGAACAATAATATTTGACCGTAAAATTACATATAATTTTTTATGAATAATAACATTAAGCTTCTATCAAAAAAAATTACAACTTTATTTGTAATAATGTGTTGTTTAACTATTTGTTCTCAGGAAATTAAAGAAAATTTCGTTGTTGTTTTAGATGCTGGCCATGGTGGAAAAGATCCTGGAAACAGAGGAAATGGATTTTATGAAAAAAAGATATCACTTAAAGTAGCCCTTCTTGTGGGAGATATTTTAAAAAGATCAAACCTTAAAGTTATATATACTAGAAAAAAAGATGAATTTATAACCTTAAATAAAAGAGCAGATATAGCAAATAAGTATCAAGCTGACTTATTTATTTCTATTCATTGTGATTCTCATTCTTCAAATGCTTATGGAGCAGGAACATTTGTTTTGGGTCTACATGCTAATGAAAGAAACTTTAGAGTAGCTCAAAAAGAAAATTCAGTTATTTTTTTAGAAGAAGATTATATCCAAAAATATGAAGGATTTGATCCAAATAATCCTGAATCTGTTATTAGTTTGGTATTAATGCAAGAAGAATATTTAGATCAAAGTATTTTAATAGCAAGTTTGATTCAAAATAATTTTGTTAAAAATTTAAAAAGAAAAAACAGGACTGTCAAGCAAGCTGGTTTTTTAGTATTAAGAAATACTTATATGCCTAGTGTTTTAGTAGAGTTAGGTTTTTTAACAAATAAAAAAGAAGGTTCTTATCTAAATTCTAAAAAAGGTCAAAAAGATATGTCAAAGACTATTGCAGATGCAATAATTAAATATAAAAATCAGATTTCAAAAGGTTCAACAACTATATCAAATGATGTTATTTTAGATAATTCTAATTATAACAATTTAAACCTTAAGGTTCAAATTGCTTCTGGATCTAAACTTCTTGACTTAAAACCATATAATTTCAAAGGTTTATATCAGTTAACCTATGTTAAATCTGGAAACAATTATAAATATTTTTTTGAAAATACTGACAGTTATTCAAAAGCAAAAAAATATCTTATAAAAGCAAAAAAAGCTGGATATAAAGATGCTATTATAGTAGCTTTTAATAATGGAAAAAGAATTTCTATAAACGATTTCTTTAACTTAAGTTCTGATTGATGTAAATGAGTAAATTATTCCTAACTTTGATATAAATTTAAATTATTTTCTTTTGAATATTTCCAATGAACTTAAGACAGGTATTCTAGTAATTTTTGGTGTTGGGTTATTTATTTTTGGATTTAGTTATTTAAAATCTAATGATATTTTTGTTAGCGATAGAACTTTTTATGCTATATATTCAGACGTGGAGGGAGTTGTTAATGGTACTCCTGTAACAGTTAATGGACTTCCGGTTGGTAATATTCAAAATATTTCTTTTTTCAAAAGAAATCAACTACTTGTTAAGTTTAGAGTTGAAAATGATATTGAGTTTTCTGTTAATAGTTTAGCTCAAATCTATGAAACAGGTCTTATTGGCGGGAAAGCTTTAGCAATTATTCCCTCTTATGATAAATCAAGAATAGCAGTCTCTAATGATACATTGAAATCTGCAATTGCACCTGGTTTAACCGATTTAGTAAACAAGAAAATCACCAATCTTCAAGTTAAAATTGAATCTATGGTAATGAGCGCTGATTCTGTATTGTTTAAAATAAATAGAGTTTTTGATGACTCCACAAGATACAATTTGCGTAAAAGTGTCTCAGATTTCAATCTCACCATTAGTGATTTAAAAGAAACCTCTTCCCTTATTAAATCAATAGTTCAATCCAATAAAAATGAGGTTGATTTAACAATTAGTAATGTTTCCAAAATTTCAAAAGATCTATCTGATATTTCTTCCACATTAAATAAAGGAGAAATGGATGTAACATTATCTAACTTCAAGAAATCTTCAGAGGATCTATCCCAAATATTAAAAGATATTAATAAAGGAAAAGGCTCCATCGCTAAAATGATTAATAATGATTCTTTATTCAATAATTTAAACAATGCTTCAAGATCTATTGATCTTTTACTGGAAGATATTAGAATAAATCCGAAACGATATATTCATTTTTCCTTTTTTGGAAAAAAAAATAAACCCTTTAAATCTAAATAGTTTAGATAATTAATTTAATTGTAATTTATTATGCACGCATAATAAATTTTTAATATTTTAGTATTTTTAATATTTAAAAAAATAATTATTTGATAACTTTTATTCCAAATATAATTTTTACTATTTTTTTTACTATTGCTATTTATTTTTTCTCTAATAATGTAAAAAAAATGTACAGAAATATCAACTTAGGTATATCTGTTGATCGAACTGATAATAAAAAACAAAGATGGATTCAAATGTTAAGAATTGCATTTGGACAATCCAAAATGATCGATAAACCTATTGTAGGGATTTTACATTTAATAGTTTATGTCGGTTTTTTAGTAATTAATGTTGAATTATTAGAAATTTTATTTGATGGTTTTTTTGGTACCCACAGAGTTTTTGCTCCTTATCTTGGTTCTTTTTATAATTTTTTAATTGGTTTTTTCGAGATTTTTGCTTTTCTCGTTATAATTTCTGTTGTATTATTTTGGACAAGAAGAAATGTGATAAAAATTAAACGCTTTTTGAGTAACGAAATGAAAGGTTGGCCTAAAAGTGACGCTAATATAATTTTGTATATAGAGATAATATTAATGAGTTTGTTTTTAACGATGAATGGATCTGATTTGTGGTTACAAATTAATAGTTCAGATCCTCATTATATTTCTGCTGGTTCCTTTCCAATTAGCCAGCACATAATGCCATTGTTTGATAATTTTTCAATTGATTCTGTAATTATTATAGAAAGAGCCTCTTGGTGGCTTCATATAACAGGAATTTTGCTTTTCTTAAATTATTTATACTATTCAAAACATCTTCATATTCTATTGGCCTTTCCCAATACTTATTTTGCTAATCTTGAGCCAAAAGGAAAGTTTTTAAACTTAGAATCTGTAACAGCTGAAGTAAAAATGATGTTAGATCCTAATGCAGATCAATTTACTGCAGCACCTTCTGATCAAGAAATTGCAAAATTCGGTGCCTCTGATGTTTTTGATCTTTCGTGGATACAATTATTAAATTCATATACCTGTACTGAGTGCGGAAGATGTACTAGTGAATGTCCAGCTAATCAAACTGGAAAGAAGTTGTCCCCTAGAAAAATTATGATGGATACAAGAGACAGATTAGAAGAAGTAGGGAGAAATATTGATAAAAACAAAGGAGAGTTTAAGCCTGATAGAAAACAGTTATTAGACAATTATATCACGACTGAAGAATTATGGGCATGTACTTCGTGTAATGCATGTGTGGAGGCTTGTCCAATAGGAATTGATCCACTTTCTATTATTATGGAAATGAGGAGATACTTAGTAATGGAAAAATCAGCTGCTCCATCAGAGTTAAACAATATGATGACAAATATTGAAAATAATGGTGCTCCATGGCCATTTAATCAAATGGATAAATTAAATTGGAAGAATGAATTCTAAATCAAAATCATTTTAATGAAAAAAGAAGAATCTGATAAAATATTAAATGAGAAAATTGAAGATGGAGAACTTATAAGCCCTGTCTTGCCCGATGGCGTCAAAAATTATTTAATTGATATTGACGGTACAATATGTGATGATATTCCAAATGAAGAACCAGAAAGAATGGCTACGGCTAATGTCTATCCAGATGCTTTAAAAACACTCAATAAATGGTTTAATCAAGGACATGTAATTTGTTTTTTCACCTCAAGAACTGAGAGCCATAGAAAAGTAACGGAAGATTGGTTAAATAGACATGGTTTTAAGTTTCATAGTATGGTAATGGGAAAACCAAGAGGGGGAAACTACCATTGGGTGGATAACCATTTAGTTAAAGCTACAAGATACAATGGGAAGTTCACAGATTTAATTGACAAAGAAGTTACAATTCAAGTATTTGACGACGGACAACACGATTAATTATGGATAATATAGAAATTCACACTTTCGCAGACTTATTAGCACAGGGTAAAACACCTGAAATTCTTTTTTGGGTTGGATGTGCTGGAAGTTTTGATGAAAGAGCAAAGAAGATTACTAAAGCATTTGCTAGAATACTTAATAAAGCAAATGTTTCTTTTGCTGTACTTGGTTCTGAAGAAGGATGTTCAGGTGATCCCGCTAAAAGAGCTGGAAATGAATTTTTATATCAAATGCAAGCTTTAACTAATATTGAAGTATTGAATGGTTACAATATAAAAAAGATTGTAACTACATGTCCCCATTGTTTTAATACATTAAAGAATGAGTATCCTGAACTAGGGGGTAATTATGATGTTATTCATCATACACAATTTATAAGATCCTTATTAAATGATGGAAGATTAACTGTAAGTGGAGGCGCCTACAAAGGTAAAAGAATTACTTTCCATGATCCATGTTATTTAGGAAGAGCAAATAATATTTATGAAGCACCCAGAGAAGTTTTAGAAAAATTAGATGCGCAACTTTCTGAAATGAAAAGTTGCAAACAAAAAGGTTTATGCTGTGGAGCCGGAGGGGCTCAGATGTTTAAGGATTCTGAACCTGGAAATCAAGAAGTGAATATAAAAAGAACTGAACAGGCCTTAGATACTAAACCTGAGATCATAGCATCCGGTTGTCCATTTTGTAATACCATGTTAACAGATGGTATAAAAAACAAAAAGAAAGAGGAAGAAGTGAAGGTTTTGGATATTGCAGAGTTAATAAATCAAGCTTCAGATTTATGATCACTTCATTTTCTCAAATGGACAAGAGTTCCAGAATTTGGATTTATCAATCCAATAGAAAATTTATCGATTCAGAAGTGAAGGAAATTGAAGGATTGCTCACTGATTTTTTAAAAAGTTGGACTGCCCATGGATCTAAACTTCAAACTGCTTACCTGTTAAAGTACAACAGATTTATTATAATTGCATTAAATGAATCAAACGTTGCTGCTACTGGTTGTTCTATAGATTCTTGTGTTCATTTTATACAAGAACTGGAATCAAAGTATGAAGTGAACCTTTTAGATAAAATGAATATTTCATTCAAGCAAGGCCAATACGTTTCTTATAAACCTATTGATGATTTCAAGAAATTAGTTAAAAATAAATCTGTTTCTATAAAAACCTTAGTATTCAACAATTTAGTTGTTGATATATCTGATTTTGAGAAAAACTGGGAAGTTCCTGCACAAAGAAGCTGGCATGCTCGTTTTTTTTAAAATGTAGTTTAGTCTAAAAATTTAAATTTTTTAATATTTATTCAATAAATTACAGCTCTTAAATTTTTTTAAATGAATCGCAGCATCATAGTATTATTTTTTTCACTTTTTTCCTTTTCTTTATTTTCTCAAAACCCCTTATTAACATATGACCATGAGAATCAAAAAATTTGGGTAGACAGTGTTTATAATAGTTTAACTGTTGACCAAAAAATAGGACAATTATTCACCATATGGGTAGCTACTAAACAAGGTCCAGAAAAAATGAAAGAGGTTTCAGAAAAAATAAAGAAAAATTATTTAGGTGGATTGATCTTTTCTTTAGGAAATATAAATGATCAAGCTGTTGCCACAAATACATTTCAGTCTATTTCTAAAGTTCCTCTTTTAATCGGTATGGACGCTGAGTGGGGGTTAGGAATGAGATTAGATGATGCTTTTTCATTTCCATTTAATATGACTTTGGGTGCAATTAAAAATGATTCTTTAATTTATGAAGTTGGAAAAAGAATTGGAATTCATGCTAAAAGATTAGGAGTTCATATAAACTTCGCTCCGGTAACAGATATTAATACCAATCCCAATAATCCAATAATTGGAAGCAGATCTTTTGGTGAAGATAAAATGAATGTTACTAGAAAATCTTTAGCTTATCTAAAAGGAATGCAATCTCAGGGAATTATGGGTTCAGCCAAACATTTTCCTGGACATGGAGATACTTCAACAGATTCTCATAAAACATTACCAATCATTAATTTTTCTTCAAAACGAATAAATAACATTGAACTTTACCCTTACAAAGAATTAATAAAAAATAATTTATCAGGTGTGATGGTTGCTCATATGGAAGTTCCTTCTTTAGAAAAAACACCAAAACTTCCCTCGACACTTTCAAAGAAAATTATAACTAAAATTTTAAAAAAGAAATTAAAATTTAAAGGACTAGTTATAACAGACGCGATGGACATGAAAGGAGTTGTAGATTTTAATAAAAACGAGTCTGCAGATGTTGCTGCTCTTTTAGCAGGAAATGATATTTTATTAATGCCTGATGATTTAGACCAAAGTACAATTAGCATCAAAAATGCTCTTGTTAGTGGTAAAATCTCTAAAGAAAGATTAGCTCACTCTGTTAAGAAGATTTTAATGGCTAAGTATAAAGCTGGATTACATAATTTCACAGATATCAGCCTTGAAGATTTAAATAAGGACATGAACTCTGAGAAGGATAAAGCTTTATTTGACGAGTTAACAAAACAATCTATTACTTTAATTAAAAATGACAAGCAGATTCTACCTATAAAGAAGATGTCAAGTAAAATTGCTTACCTAAAAATGGGGGATTCAAATTCAGACGAATTTTTAAAAATGTTGAATCATTACACTAAAGTAGATCGGTTAGAATACGATTTTGAAACGTATCCCAGCAATTTATTGAGATTATTAGCCCCTTATGATTTAGTAATTGTTGGCCTTCATAAATCTGATGAAAGCCCTTTTGTTTCCTATAAGTTTTTAGAAAATGAAATAAAAGCTTTAGAAATGATTTCAAAAGAAAAAGATATTATTTTAAATATTTTTTCAAAGCCTTATGCGTTAATGGATTTAGAGTTGAAGAATATAAAATCTATTTTAATATCTCATCAAAATAATAAAACTTCACAAAGTAAATCAGCACAAGTTATTTTTGGCGCTATTTCTGCACAAGGTATTTTACCAGTTAGTATTGGAGATGATTTTCCTGTCAATACGTTTATAAATACCAAAACTTTGGATAGACTAAGCTATGCTCATCCAATAAATCAGGGTTTTGATATAAATAAATTAAGTAGAATCGATTCAATTGCATTATTTGCAATAAACAAAAAAATGACACCTGGTGCACAGATTTTAGTTGCTAGAAATGGGGTAGTGGTTTATGACAAGTACTTTGGAAGTAAAACTTATAATTCTGAAGATAAAATTAAGTGGGACGACATGTATGATTTAGCTTCTTTAACCAAAATATTGTCTACTGTTCCGCTTATGATGAATGAATTTGAGAATGAAAATATTACTTTAAAAACGACTTTATCTGAAATGTTTCCTACTAAAAATTTAAAAGAAAAATCTGATTTAAATATAAAAGAAATGTTTTCTCATCAGTCAGGTTTACACCCTTGGATCCCATTTTATAAAAAAACTTTGGATAGCGTAACTAAAAAACCAATGTCTTTATGGTATAGTAAATCAAAAGATGAATACTACACAATCAAAGTCACAGAAAAATTATTTTTAAAAGAAAATTTTTCAGATTCAATTAGTTCTGCTATTTTGAAAAGTAAACTTTTGAAAGATAAATCTTATGTATATAGTGATTTGCCCTATTATTTTATGAAGTCGTTCTTAGAAAAGAAAAATAATGGTGATTTAGATTTTCAATTAAAAAAAAAATTCTATTTGATCTAGGGGCTAATAAGACTACTTATAATCCAACTAAATTTTATAATATAAACAAAATTGTTCCCTCTGAAATTGATAATTATTTTAGGAATACTATTCTTCAGGGTTATGTTCATGATATGGGCGCTGCTATGCAAGGTGGAGTAGGTGGGCATGCAGGATTGTTTTCAAACTCAAATGATGTGGCAAAAATTATGCAAATGTATGTTCAAGGAGGGTATTATGGAGGTCAAAGATTTTTTGATAATTCTACTATAGAATATTTTAATACTTGCTATTTTTGCGATAATAATAATAGAAGAGGGATAGGTTTTGATAAACCTCAGCTAGATAATAGTAATCCTACATGTGGATGTGTTCCAATGTCTAGTTTTGGACATTCAGGTTTTACTGGTACTTATGCTTGGGCAGATCCAGAAAATAAAATTGTATATATTTTCTTGTCTAACAGAACGTTTCCAACTATGGATAATAAATTATTATCCAAAAATAATATTAGAACTGAGATACAAAGAATTATATATGAATCATTTAATTAAATTATAAATGAAAATTGCAATAGTTTGTTACCCAACATTTGGAGGAAGTGGAGTGCTTGCAACTGAATTAGGAATTTCTCTTTCTAAACACGGACATCAAGTACATTTTATAGCTTATAAAAAACCTGTTCGATTAAAAAATTTAAATGAAAATTTATTTTTTCATAAAGTGAATGTCCCAGACTATCCTCTTTTTAACTTTCAACCATACGAGCTTGCTTTGTCTACAAAACTAGTTGAAGTTGTAAAATCATATAGTATCGATTTAATGCACGTTCATTATGCTATTCCTCATGCATATGCTGCTTATATGGCTAAAAAAATGTTGAAGGATCAAGGTTTTATCGTTCCAATTGTAACCAC
>CESJ01032646.1_pt1 | contig 16261 bp, 12 predicted proteins | sample 356311 | NCBI WGS metagenome assembly CESJ01 (sample SAMEA2621487, study PRJEB7988) | marine metagenome | biome: marine biome (ENVO:00000447); feature: surface water layer (ENVO:00002042); material: "saline water (ENVO:00002010), including plankton (ENVO:xxxxxxxx)" | depth 5 m
ATGGTATCTCAGTTAATTTATTAACTTTGACCCACTTGCTTATTCGTTGCGTTGGTACATGGATATCTTTCAAAATGGTATGGTGGATCCAACTGCAGTTATCGGCTGGTGGTCTGATATCTGGAGCAACGCACAGTAGATTAGATCCATCCGTAATTCGTTTTTTATTGGCTTTTGAGCAACAATAATCTCAACGGCCTTGGGAACTTTGGCCGCCATCGGTTTAGCCTCAAGTGAAATGCCATTCCGTCGCCCAATTATGGCTTTGTTGATTTCACCGATGATTGTTCCTTTGGTTATCACTGCCTCTGGCTTGTTCTTTTTTTTCTCAAGCGTTGGACTAGCCAAAACCTACATGGGGATTATTCTCGCGCACGCTGCACTTGGTACCCCATTTGTAATCATTACAGTGACAGCAACGCTGTCGGGTTTCGATCAGTCTTTAACACGGGCCAGTGCTAATATGGGAGCTGGTCCTATCCGGACCTTCTTTAAGGTACAGATGCCTTTGATTTTGCAGGGGTCTTGTTTCTGGTGCATTGTTTGCCTTCATCACTATTTTTGACGAAGTGGTAGCGGTGTTACAATTGGCCGATGTACGCCAACGGACCATCCCTAGACAAATGTTTAGTGGCATCCATGAACAGATTTCGCCAACAATTTTGGCAGTTGCTACTATTTTGGTGATTATTTCTGTCTTGCTTCTCACCACAGTTGAGCCTCTGCGTCGTCGGTCTGAGCGCCTGCGCGGCGTTAGCTCGGCCTAACCTATACGCCTCAAAAGAGGGCAGGTCTCTGAATTTGAAACACCTGGGAGCTCGCGAATCCGCGCCAGCACACCGTCAAAGTTGTACAGGCTCGTGGTTTCTAGCTCTATAACCAAGTCCCAAACCCCACATGTGCGGTGCAGTGAAGTCACTTCCGGCATCCTTTGTAGAGCTTTTTGCACCGAATTTGCCGTATTGCCTCGTACTTCTATCATCATTACGGCGCGAACCATCTCTTCGACGTCAATTTCGTTTAGCTCTATTGTGAACCGCTTAATTGTTCTGCTGTCGATAAGACGGGTCAGGTGACTTTGCACAGTCCCCCTCGCAAGACCCAGAATACCAGCCAAAGTGGTGACGGAACTTCGCCCATCTATCTTTAATCGGGTCAAGATTTTACGATCAATTTCATCAATTTTAGACATTTAGCTTTTTTACCTACTCATTTTGATCAAAATATATAAGTTTTGAACAAGTTTTAGGCTCTTTGTGCAAGGCTTTGGCTGGCATTGTAATGAAAATTTCGGTTCGGAGGTCTTGATGCACACTCATTGTACAATTTTAGGATTGCCACTTCAGGCGGGAACCGGGCGGGGAGGCTGCCTGATGGGGCCAGATGCATTCCGAACGGCCGGTTTAGGCGATGTTATCATCTCACAAGGTTTTGGATTCGCAGATTTAGGGAATATGAGATTTCCTCATACTATCCCGGACGTCACTGGCCCCTCACATTTGAAAAAGCTTTCTGAAATTGTTGCCTGGACGCATGATATTCAGGCCCAAGCGTCTGCATTGGCTATGACCGAGACCTTTCCAATTTTTATTGGCGGTGACCATTCAATGGCTGCGGGAACCCTGACGGGCATGGCACAGGCCGCACAGGCTAAAGGGCGTCCACAATTTGTGCTTTGGCTAGATGCACATCCTGATATTAATACATTGACTAGTACTACAAGTGGCCATTTGCACGGTACGCCCATGGCCTACGCTTTGGGTATGCCAAGTTTTAAAGGCATCTTCCCGCCGGTATCGTCCCCATTAGATCCTGCAAATGTTTGCATGATAGGGCTTCGTTCAGTTGATGAGCCTGAGCACCAGTTTATTTCGGAGTTGGGGATGGATGTTTATGACATGCGGCAGATTGACGAAGGCGGCGTTGCAAAGCCGGTCTCCAATTTTCTGAATCGGGTCAAGGCTGCGAATGGTTTGCTGCACGTTAGTTTTGATGTTGATTTCCTCGATCCAGAGATAGCACCGGCGGTCGGAACGACTGTACCAGGGGGTGCCACATTCCGTGAGGCGCATTTGATCATGGAGATGGTGCATGACAGTGGTTTAGCTTCCTCCCTTGACCTGACTGAACTCAACCCATTCTTGGATATTCAAGGAAAAACAGCGACTTTGATGTGTGATCTCACTGCCTCTTTGCTTGGCCGCAAAGTACTCGACCGACGTACTAGGGGTTTTTGATATGAACACTTTATCTCCATCACCGCTGGCGATGGTTCCATTTGTTTCTGTCGATAATATGATGCGGCTGGTCAATTCTATTGGTGCTGCTCAGATGATATTGGAGATTTGTGAGTATATTGAGGCAGATTTTAAACGCTGGCCTGAATTTGATAAAACCCCACGGGTGGCCGCACATTCTGAAGAGGGGGTCATTGAATTAATGCCTACCTCCGATGGAGAATACTACGGTTTCAAATATGTAAATGGTCATCCAGCCAATATGGCTCGTGGATTTCAAACTGTTACTGCCTTTGGGGTGTTGGCCAAAGTTTTAAATGGCTATCCCGTTTTGTTTTCTGAAATGACGATACTGACGGCTCTTCGGACGGCCGCGACAAGCGCGCTTGCGGCTAAGTACTTGGCGCCAAAAGGTGCTAAAGCTATGGGTATGATCGGCAATGGTGCACAATGTGAATTTCAAGCTTTGGCATTTCAGAAAGTCGTTGGAGTTGAAACAGTACGTCTGTATGATATCGATCCACTTGCGACCGAAAAGGCATCACGAAATCTGAAGTCATCGGGTCTCAATGTGATTATTTGTAGAAGTGCGGAAGAGGCCGTGACGGGCGTTGACATAATCACAACTTGTACGGCGGACAAGCAAAATGCGACCGTTCTTAGTGATAATATGGTGGGTTCCGGGGTGCATATTAATGCTATTGGTGGAGACTGCCCGGGCAAGACAGAATTACATCGAGATATTTTGCTGCGCGCCAATATTTTCGTCGAATACCCGCCCCAAACGCGTGTTGAAGGCGAAATTCAAGTGTTGGATGAAGATCATCCAATAACCGAACTTTGGCAAGTGATTAACGGTCAAGCCGATGGACGAACATCAGAACGTCAGATCACACTTTTTGACAGTGTCGGCTTTGCAACCGAAGATTTTTCAGCCCTGCGGTATGTCCACCATCAACTAAAAAATGGTGGTCATTATATAAACCTTGATTTGCTCGCCGATCCTGACGATCCGCGTGACCTTTTTGGGATGGTTATACGCGCGAAAAGTGCGAAATAGTGCACAATTTAAGAAAGAATATGCGACTGGCGTGTTACCTTCCGGATGAGGTTGCATTGTCATTCATGACAGATTTGATCCCCGATGCACCGATGCGGGTTGAGATCGCATCGCATGCAAGTCTAATGGTTGAAAAGCTTAGAGCAGAAGATTCACCGTCGATGATGGAGCTATTCTTGAGTGAATATGGTTTGTCGTCTGAGGAGGGAGTGGCGTTAATGTGCCTCGCCGAAGCTCTATTGCGCGTACCAGATGCTGCAACGATGGATACATTGATTGAAGATAAGATTGCGCCGTCTGAGTGGGGCAAACATTTGGGTGAAAGCCACTCAAATCTCGTAAATGCCTCTACTTGGGCCCTGTTTTTGACTGGACATGTATTGGATGCGCCTTCTCGAGGTGTGGCCGGTGTTTTGCGTGGTGTGATCAAACGCTTGGGTGAGCCGGTCATCCGAAAAGCTGTTGCACGCGTCATGCGTGAGATGGGGCACCAATTCGTGCTGGGTCAAACCATTCAAAAAGCAATTCCGCGTGCTAAAAAATATGAATTAAAATCGTATACTTATAGCTATGATATGCTGGGTGAGGCGGCGATGACGGATGCGGATGCTAAGGCATATTACATCTCATATGCTGATGCTATTACAGAAATAGCCAAGGCAGCAACATCTGAAGATATCCGCGAAAATCCAGGTATTTCTATAAAATTATCTGCGCTTCATTCACGCTATGATTTGTTACACCGCGATCAGGTCATGCAAGATTTGGTTCCGCGAGCGCGCGCTCTGGCACTTTTTGCAAAATCTGCGGGTATCGGACTTAATATTGATGCAGAAGAAGCTGCGCGCCTTGACCTGTCTCTTGATGTAATTGAGGCGTTACTCTCCGAGCCGGCATTGGCTGGCTGGGATGGTTTTGGTGTGGTCGTGCAGGCATATGGAAAACGTGCTTCTTTTGTAATTGAATGGCTTTATGAGTTGGCGCGTAAGTTTGATCGACGTATCATGGTACGTCTGGTAAAAGGCGCATATTGGGACAGTGAAATCAAACTTGCGCAGGTAGAAAGCCTTCCAGGCTTCCCAGTGTATGGCGCTAAACATAATACCGATATCAGTTATATCTGCTGTGCTACGAAGTTGCTTCAAATGCCGGATAGGATCTACCCACAATTTGCAACACATAACGCGCACACAATTGCAGCTGTTTTGAACCTGGCTGAAATGTATGACAATGAAGATTTTGAATTCCAACGCTTGCATGGGATGGGCGAGGCATTGCACGATCAGGTTGTTCAATTATATGGAACAAAGTGCCGAATTTATGCGCCGGTCGGTCATCACCAAGATCTCTTGGCTTATCTGGTGCGTCGCCTATTGGAGAATGGTGCGAATTCGTCCTTTGTTAATCAAATTTTTGATGCAGATGTTCCTTCGGATATCGTTGCTGCTGATCCTTTTGAAAAGCTGGGTTGTGCAGGTCCGAAAGTGGCACCGCCGGAGGCTCTTTTTGCCCCTGAGCGTAAGAATTCTTTGGGGTTTGATTTGGCTGATCCCCTTATTTTGGAAAGCCTGCAAGCGGGACGGATCGTAACACGGGATTGGAATTTTGGAACACAGGGTTCGCTACAATCTGTCGTAAGCCCATCAAATGGGCAGAACATTGGTCAGGTACGTTTTATATCCCCGCAGCAAGCCAAAAGTATGATTGAGGGCGCTCAACCATGGAGCAAAAACGCACAGATCCGCGCAGGCATCCTGCAGAATGTTGCGGACCTGTACGAACAAAATGCAGATAAGTTGTTTTCTTTGCTAACTCATGAGGCAGGAAAAACATTGATTGATTGCATTGGGGAGGTGCGAGAAGCCGTTGATTTTTTGAGGTATTATGCTGAACAAGCCAAAATATATGATGCGTCAGCGAACGGCTTATTCACGTGTATCAGTCCTTGGAATTTTCCACTAGCAATCTTTAGTGGGCAAATCGCAGCGGCTCTTGCTGCGGGTAATGGTGTTTTGGCAAAGCCTGCTGAGAGTACCAGCATGATCGCTCACTTTGCGGTAGAATTGATGCATCAAGCAGGAGTACCAAAATCCAGCTTGCAGCTTGTTGCGGGGTTTGGTGCAGAAATTGGCCCCACATTGTGCAGTCATAGCAAGGTAACTGGGGTGTGTTTCACAGGATCAATGGCCACAGCGCAGGCCATCAATAAAACTATGGCGCGTGAATTGCCTGCACATGTTCCATTTATCGCTGAAACAGGCGGTCTAAATGTAATGATTGTGGACAGCACTGCTTTGCCAGAGCAATCTGTTCGTGATGTTTTGGCCAGCGCTTTCCAATCAGCGGGACAGCGTTGTTCAGCTCTGAGGGTCTTGTATGTGCAGGCTGACATAGCTCCAAGTTTTACCAAGATGCTTTATGGAGCGATGGAAGAGTTGATTGTGGGTGATCCTTCCCGTGCTGATTGTGACGTGGGGCCGGTTATAGACCAGGTTGCTCAAGATAAAATTCTGGCACATATTGCGCGGGGTCGTGTGTTGTTTCAAACGTCCGCCCCTAAGAATGGAACATTTGTTGCCCCGACTGTATTGGGGGTTGGAGGCGTTGCTGATCTTGGTGAAGAAATCTTTGGTCCTGTGCTGCATTTGGCGACGTTTGAGGCCAGAGAACTCGATTCTATAATTAAAGACGTGAATGCGACTGGCTACGGATTAACATTCGGTTTTCACAGTAGAATTGATGCGCGTGTGCAAAAAATTGTAAGCCAAGTGGATGTTGGAAACATTTATATAAATCGCAATCAAATTGGTGCCGTCGTCGGTGCGCAGCCATTTGGTGGACATGGATTAAGTGGGACGGGACCAAAAGCCGGTGGTCCTAGGTATGTGCCCCGTTTTGCATCTCAAACTTTATTAGAGGCTGATGGTGATTTACCAGCAGAGATGAGTATCTCTGAAGTTGAGATGGTGTTTGGTAAGGGTGTTGCGCCATTTACTAATGGCTCAATCGACCTTCCGGGCCCAACGGGCGAGTCCAATCGTTACAGCGTCTCACCGAGAGGTCGAATTTTGTGCATGGGGGCAGGAGCGGATGCGCTTGCTGTTCGTGCCAGAAAGCTCGGTTGCAATGCCATTGCAGCCACTTTGAATCCAGCTCTTCTGAGCGATATCGAGGGCTTGGAAGCAGTTGTTTACGCCGGCTCGCACGGCATTCCTCTACGTGTTGTTTTGAGTGAGCGTAAGGGGCCAATCGTTCCTCTGTTGATGGACGAAAGCTTTGAAATGTGGATTATGCGTGAGAAGTCTGTTTGTATCGATACAACTGCTGCAGGTGGCAATACTGTTTTATTGGCCAGCCAGACCTAATGTTTAACCTTGCGCGTTAAATAGTCGGCCGGGGCCTTGCATGGCGTCTGCTTTGCCTGTCAGTTGCCCTAAGTGCCATGCCAAAGCTAGGTTGCTTGATATAACGGGGAGATCTGTACTGACCTCTAAAGGCTCAATCAAATCCAAGGTGCGCAGATTAGTGCAACTCAGAAAAATTCCGTCTACGTCACTTAATTTACAAAGCTTTTGTGCTGCCTCCATGACGGATTTTCCTGATATGCGCACAACTTTTGCTTCTACTGCTTCAGAAAAGGTCCCAAATGCAGGGCTCTGCACACCATTATCTGCTAAAACATTTCTTAAGTTAGCGTTCACAATTTCTATATAAGGTGACAGAAACGCAAGCCTTTTTATGTTAAGTTGTTTGCAAGCCGCTATGAGTGCAGACACTGGCTCACTTACTTCATTAGACTTGACCCCAGCTTTCACCAGGCGCCTAATTTCACTAATTCCAATTTGTGCTGTGCCCGACGTACAGCCATAGCCCACGGCGTGAAAATTCAACGTTTCAGGAAGCAAGCTCGCGGATACTGTGATATGATCTGCCATTGATTGCAGCGTTTTTGCAGTCACCTTTTGACTGCTTGGAACACGTGTAAAAAACAGATCTGCCTCACCACGAAGCGCGATCATATCTCGTTCGATTGTTTCATCTGATTGCAAGACTATCACTGCAATTCTAGTTGGCTCAACTTTTGCCAGATCATAAGAAAATACAGTCATCCTTTTAGCCTCGGCATTTTTGGTTTCGCTGGCGTAGTGAGCCATTCGGCCCCATCATCGCGAATGACTATATTCTCTTCTGCAACTAAGGCGACACCGGGGCTGATTTCGATGCCCGGTTCTAATGTGATAACCATTCCGGGTACTAAGACTGTATTGTCAGTGGGAATGAGGCTGGGCCATTCAGTTAAATTCATGCCTAATCCATGTCCGTATCTACCTGCATCCGAACCGCTTGCACCATTTGATACAACCCTATCCATTGCATAAAAAAGATCGGCTGCCGTGCTGCCGGGGCGGGATATTTCAAAGGCGGCATATGTGGCTTCAATCATTTTTGCATGAGCCTCATCAACTCTGGCTGGTACAGAACCCACTGCAAAATTTCGATCATAATCACAAAAATAACCATCTGATACGAGACCAGTGTCCAACATTAAAACGTCTCCATGCGAAAGTGGGCGATCATCTGCGGGAGAAATAACGTCTCCATATCCACCGGGCGCCGCTGCACCAGCAAGATAGGGTACCCAATCTGCACCTTCATCGAGGCAAAGCCGTTGGAAATCGCGGTAAACCCGTTCTAGAGGCACACCTGCTTCGGCAATTTCAGGTACCCGATCAAAAGCCCTCCCAGCAATTCCACAGGCATTTCTGATTTTATCGATTTCAGCTTCTGATTTCACAAGGCGAAGATTTTGCAAGATACCTTCATCTGATCCAATGGGGTTCTCTAAGGCGGCGTTCAATCGTTCAAAATCAGTCAAAGGCATGCGCAGGTGCGATTGAATGCCGCTTGGAGTCCCAATATGAGGTCCAAGGCTGCGCAAAGTATCTGCGAGCAAGCTGACGCCGTCATCCTTTAGGTCTGGCGCACGCCATGTACGTATATCTGTGACCCAACTGCGTGCCATTAATACTGCGCCAATTGACGGAATTACAGCGATAGGACCTCCGGAAACAGGTATAACTAAAAACCAAGGACGGCACGGGCTTTCCCAAAACCTAGTTAAATATCCAGTAAAATAGCGCACATCAGGTTCGGTTGTTAGCAAAATTGCATCTAAGCCGTATTGGCTCATTTGACTTTGAGCGCGTTTAACTCGTGCTTGGAACTCAGATGTTTTAAACCCTTGCTTCATCACTCTGGACCTTCAGACATAATCAGCATGACATGTGATGTGGTATCCAAGCTCAACGTATCACGATGTGCACTACAGGCCAAAAGGCCCGCCAACCCACCAGTTCCGGACGGGGTGCTTTGCATATTATGCAGCGTTGCGTAATCTGCGGCGTCGACGCCCTCCTGTTCACTGATAAGTGTGAAAAAATCAGCATCCCGTGCCAATCCTTTGAGTGCAATCAGGGAGGCCTCTTTACAGTCCAAACGTCCCATACAGCTGTCTGGGCCTTCTGCTGTCACAAATTCACCAGCCTTGATGCATCCATGCAATGCCGCGGCATGAGACGGTTCAACTATGATTATACAAACCTCTTGCCCCCAAAGCTTGCGCGTCATAGCCGCCACTGCACCTGCCAGGCCACCAACGCCGGCTTGTAAGAAGATATGGGTCGGCGCCTGCATTTGTCCGTTCGCCTCATTCATTAAAGCGGTGTAGCCTTCCATCAAGCGGTAGCTTGGTTCAAAATACCCCGGCCAAGAACTATCAGAAAGTAGGGACCATCCGTTATCTTCTGCAGATTGCTTTGCCGCTGCCATGCTTTCTTCGTATATTTGACCGGCCCTAATGACTTGCGCACCTTCCGCTTTAAGGCGTTTTGCAAAAGCTTCGGGCACAGTTTCCGCAATGTAAACGACAGAATTTGCTCCAAATGCCTTTGCACCTGCGGCGACACTCATTCCGTGATTACCCGCACTAGCTGTGACATAGGTTTTTCCAGTTTGGCTTTCGCCTTCAACCACAGCGCTGTGGGCAATGACATAGGCTGCACCCAAAGCTTTGAAGCTGCCCAACCCCATGCGGCTACGTTCATCTTTGATACTAATACGCCCAATGCCTTGTTCAGATGCCATGGCAGTTGCGTTCACCAAAGGTGTCACAGCTGCACTCGGGCACCGAGCGAGCAAAGCTTGAACTTGCTTTGTATTGTCGGAAGGAGCTGGAATATCGCGCAGAATAGCGCAGTCCAAGCCGATGTGTCGGTGTGGGTTATTTAAAATTTCCATACAATTAGGAAAGCCCAAAAACCTTTAGATATCAAGTTCAGAAGTGGCCAGTGATCGCATTGAATTGACAGCCAGTAGTCTAGCGGTACTGTCTTGAACGGATATAAAGGAATGTTCTGATGAAATTGATTCACCCCCAACATACAGCCCCAAAAGAAGGTGATGAAATGCGCACCACTGGAGTTCTGGTTTGTTATCCGGTTGACGCGCTTCCTCAGGCTGATTTGGTCGGGGCGCTAATACGCCGCGAAGGTGCTGTGAATATTGCAACCCTGAAAGTTCCACCACGAGAGGCTGGTTGCATTGATGTTCAGGCAGGTCACTTTGCGCGTATTTTATCAGTTGATGGGCCACAAGTTGGTGATCTTAATATTTGGAACACTCATAATATCCAGGAGTGTTTCTACAGTGGAAAAACGCGGGCGTTGCATGGCACGCATGTTAGTACAGGCGACAGTCTTTGGTCGAATTTGCCATACATGCGTCCTATGGCCACGATCACTTGCGATACGCTTGACTGGTACGGATATGATGCGGACGGTGGTTCGGTGCATGATGTCATTGGCACTCGTTGTGATCCTTATACTGGGCGGTTATTGAATGGAGAAAACTACCACCATTGTTGCCATTCCAATTTAACCCGCGCTATGGCAGATCATTTCGGTCTTACGTTAGCGGATGCAGAAATGCATGTGCATGATGTGATGAATGTGTTCATGTTGACTGGTTTTACTCATGACACACATCAGTATTTTATGAAGGCGAGCCCCGTTAGGCCTGGCGATTTTATAGAGCTAGAGGCGCAGGTAGATATTACATTGGGCCTTTCAGCTTGTCCTGGAGGAGACTGTGGAAATGAACATTCAAGCGATGTGGCCTCCTGCCATCCGCTACATATAGAGATTTATGCACCAACCAATTTGGAGGGATTTTCGCCTGCTAAGCTAAACCAGTACGCTGGAAATCATGGAAGATAATTTTTTTGTAATAGTATTTTAAGGCATTAAATTAATGTTAGGTGGAATTAATTTTTGATCAAAAGTAATTTGAAAACTTGTATGTCTGGTTTAGCTGTCAGGGAAACTTCTAGTGCTTTGTTCAGCGGTGCTATAGCGGGTAAAACAAAAATAGTAATACAGAAAACTTTTGCTTTTAGTCACGCGAAGGTTTCGTACATGTATTTTAGGTCAGGACCTTATTTATTGAAAACCAACGTGTATCAGTGAAGTCACCATAGGCTAGTGGAAAAAAACCTAAGTATAATGTTGCTCTGGTTAATTTTCATTTTAACTACCTACCACATGATTTTGGACAGGCATATGGGGTTTTGGATCAATGCCCAAAGCTTGGGCTGCATGTACTGCCCAGAAGGGGTCACGAAGCATCTGCCGTCCAAGTAAAGTTACATCACATGTACCATTTTCAATCAAAGTATTAGCTTGCTTGGGATCAGTGATGTACCCGACTGCCATCGTTTTGAGCCCAGTGGCCGCACGCAGTTTGCCAGCGAGGCCTACTTGATCTGAAGTTCGCTCTCCGATGCTGGCACGGGCCGCAGGGGTTGCGCCACCGCCAGAGCAATCGATTACATCAACGCCTGCTTGTTTTAGCCATTTAGCAATCTGTATGTTCTCTTCGATTCCATGACCACCTTCTATCCAGTCATGCACAGACAAGCGAGTGGCCAGTGGGAGGTTTTCAGGCCAAACTGCCCGCACAGCCTCAGCTGTTTCTAGCAAGAAGCGCGCCCGGCTGCGTAGATCACCGCCATATGTGTCATCGCGTGTATTGACCAATGGGGTCAAAAAAGAGTGCTGAAGGTAGCCGTGGGCTGCGTGCAGTTCGAGCACTTTATAACCAGCTTCTAAAGCGCGTTTGGCACTTGCAACGAAATTAGCGGTCATTGCATGAATGTCGCCCACACTCATTGCGTTGGGTGTCTTCCAAAGACGCGTGCCATCCGGATCAAAGGCTTGATCTGTGGGACCATACGTTTCCCAGCCATCTTTTTCATCGCTGGCAATATGTGCACCGCCATTCCAGGGGACATGCGCGCTACCTTTGCGTCCTGCATGTCCAATTTGGATTGCGGGAACTGCTCCCATGCTTTCAACGAAAGCATTTATTGGCGCTACAGCTTCCATCTGACTGTCATTCCAAAGCCCTGTGCAGCCAGGGCTAATCCGACCATCAGCGGTAACAGCTGTTGCCTCACATATAATCAATGCAGCACCACCAATTGCGCGTGCACCAAGATGAGTGCGGTGCCAATCATTCATGACTCCATCAATGGCTGAATATTGACACATTGGTGCCATTCCGACCCGGTTTTTCAGGGTTACGTCCTTAATTTTAAGAGGTGTGAATAGAGCTGACATATTTAGTCTCCAAAAAGGAATTTATAGAGGTGCTTGGCGCCCGCGGTAGCGACAGGTGAAAATTTATGACTCTTTTTTATCTTGAACGATATTCATGCCTGCTATGCCGGAAAACCCTATTTCTACAGTGGCAAAAGGCCCACCATGGCACATTTGACCAAGGTCTGTGGTATCCGCTGGTTCAGAGTTTGCCAAAACCTCTTCTGCAAATTGTTCAGCATTATCTTTAGGGCGGTATCCTAGAAAACTGGCCTTGTGGTTATCTACGGGGCATCGGTCATTATTTGAGACGCCGTAAACAATTGAGAAGCCAGTAATAGGCGTGTTTATTGCTTGTTGGACCATATGAATCATATCATCATAAGAAAGCCACGAGCCAAGCGCGCGCGTATTGTTGACTTGCGCGGCGGATAGGATGCGCATGTGTACACTTTCAATGCCTTTCTTGTCCCAGTACAAGCTCCCCAAGTCTTCAGCAAAGCACTTGGCTAGACCATAATAAGTATCTGGGCGATGTGCCACTTCAGTATCAATCCGCATAGTTTTAGGATGCATGCCCACAGCATGTATGGAGCTTGCGTATATCACGCGTTGCAAACCTTTGCGCGCGGCGGCTTCCCACACATTGTAGGCGCCAACTATGTTTGAATGTAAAATTGCATCCCAGGGAGCTTCGTCGCCGATAGCGCCAAAATGGATTACCATATCCGCGCCGTCTAACACCGTTTCCATTTCTTCGAGTAAGCCAAGATCGGCTTTTATGTAAGTCTCGCCATCGTAGAGGTTACCAATATCCTCCACCCAATCTGTTGAGACCAACTCATCACACATGTTTGTCAAAGGCTCACGCAGGTAGGAGCCCAAACGGCCAGCTGCTCCAGTTAATACCATTTTTTTCATTAGATTATTGCCTTTTCTACAAATGGTTTTCCTTCAGCGATACGCTGGTATGCGAAGGGAGTAAGATCGATTGAGCGATATTGCCCATAAGTTATTATTTCAGAGACACCACGGCCCATAGCCATTGATTGCTGAAGGCCATGACCTGAGAAACCGTTTACGAAGACAAAGTTTTTGACCTCATGGTGGGGTCCAATGATCGCATTTTGGTCAAAGGTATTGAACGCGTAATGTCCCGCCCAGCTATTAATTAGTTTGATGGATTCAAATTGAGGCACCCGGTTCGCGACGATAGGCCATACTTTTTCCTGCCAAATGGAATGATCCTGATTGAAATCGTCGTAGTTCACGGCCGGGTCCTGATCTGGAGAGCAACCGGCTAGATAGTATTTGCCTTCACTGCGCATATGAACGCCCGATGGATCAATCGTAAGGGGTAAGTCGCGGTCAAGTGGTGTTTCAGCGTCAAAGATGAATGTGTAACGCTTGCGTGGCTCAACAGGTAACTTTAGACCAGCCATCTGGGCTGTCTTAACAGCGCGTGGGCCCGAGCAGTTCACCAAAGTCCCACATGTAATTTTTTCACCAGACTTAAGGGTCACATCTGTGACCCGCTTATCAGTAATGCCAATCGCAATAGCTTCGTTCTCAACATACTCGGCGCCTTTTTCGCGGGCTGAACGTGTCCACCAGTTAAAAATGGTTCCCCCATCAAAATAGCCTTCGTTTATCAAGTTATGATTACCCGCAACAATATCGTCGACCATATAAAAAGGGTAATCTACTTTAATCTCAGTCGCATTCATGTGCCGTGTGCCTGCGCCCAGTTTGGTCTGAATTTCTTGGCATTCTTTGAGTGTTACAGCAAATTCTGCATTATTTGCCAAATACAAGTAGCCAAATGACTGTAAAAAAATATTTGGCACCCGTGGGTCATAGTCAAAGAAACTTTGGAAGTTATTAATAAACTCGGCCCCAAACTGACTTATTTGAATATTTGTTGAATTTGAGAACTGTTGACGGATGCACGAGTTCGTGTGGCTGGTCGAGGCAAATTCAAAGCTCATATCGCGTTCAATTACCAAGATAGAACCTGCAAAATCTAGGTTGCGAGAGAGCCACCAAGCGACGGAGCTACCGTACATTGCCCCACCAATAATAACCACATCATATTCAGTTAAATTTGGTATATTTTGGGCCCAAGCCATTCTAAAATTGTTCCCCATTCTTAGTACGTAGCAGGACTTCTGCAATGGTTTTAGCTTTTAAACCATATACTTCACGCGCAGCCTCCTCTGAAATATATCCATGTGCAAGGTCTCGAATGATCTCTTCCGCTTGTCGTGCTCCAACTGGGCCATACCCAGCCCCGCCCGGGAAGGCCATCATCACTTTACGTCCATGCGGTACAAACTGTTTGCCTTTGCCTTTCATTTGGGTCCCGTCATCAAGCGCGATGGTCGTAGCCGCTCCAATGTCACCGCCTTGGCGGCCATTTGCAGGATGGTTAACCCGATCAAACATCGCCTGTATATCAAATTCATGCCCTTCTTGTGCTCCTACTTCCATATACTGACCCAGACCACCTCGGTATTTTCCAGAACCACCACTGTCGGGGCGCAGTTCTTTACGCCAAATTATGACTGGTCCAACTTGCTCTGTGGCTTCAACCGGCATTGTCATAACACCGCTCGGAAAGGCAGTTGCATTCATGCCATCGAGTGTTGGCCGGGCACCCGATCCGCCTGAATTAAAGGTCAGGACCTCGGCACGGCGGGTACTTGATGTAGCAGGGGCACCTGTGCGTGGGCGTAGCGAAACTTGGAAGTTGCACAAACAGCCCGCGCCCTCTGCGGGCACCATATTGGGCAATAGCTGATCAAGTGCGGAGTAGACAGCGTCTGGCACCATATGCCCGATGACATGTCGCAGAGCCACGGGGGCCGGATGCAAAGCATTCACAATTGAATTTTCAGGAGCTATCACCTGAAAGGGTGCAAGGCTTGCCGCGTTGTTTGGAATTTCTGGGGCCACTGCACATTTTAAAGCATAACATGCGTAGGCTTTTGTATAGACTAAGGGGCAATTGATACCCTTTTTATCTAATTCTGAGGTACCCTCAAAATCACAAACTATACGGTCTTTCTCTATGCTGAGGCAGACTTTAAGATCAACAGGGTGTGAATAGCCATCGCTTCGCATTTCTCCAAAGGCTTGGCCTTGGGTGAGGGCGTTAATACGCTCAAGTGTGGCGCGCCGCGAATTTGAGAGAATATAATCTGCTATCCCACTCAAGTCATTAAGTTTAAATTCAATCATCATTTCAACCAAGCGGCGATGACCTATTTCATTGCAGGTAGCTAAAGCGTATATGTCGCCAACCAGTTGATCAGGCTCACGCACGTTTCCGCGAATGATATTAACCAACGTTTTATTGACGATACCACGATCTGCAAATTTCATGATTGGGATATACAGCCCTTCCTCATAAATGCTGTTTGCGTCCGCTCCAAAGCCACGACCACCTATATCTACGATATGCGCCGTACAGGCGAAGAAACCTACAAACCTTCCTTTGTAATAGCTTGGTGTGACGATAGTAATGTCGTGTAGATGTCCGGTACCTTCCCACGGATCATTAGTGATATAGATATCGCCCTCAGCAAAGTTTTCAGGTCCAATCCGACGTATAAAATGTGCGACTGCGTCGGCCATAGCATTTACATGTCCTGGAGTGCCAGTGACTGCTTGGGCCAACATGTTACCGTATTGATCGTATGTGCCTGCTGATAGATCACCCGCTTCGCGCACTGACGTTGAGAAGGCTGTACGAACTAAAGCTTGCGCTTGCTCTTCAACAACTGAGATCAGTCGGTTCCACATGACTTGGAACTGCACGTTTGAGGAGCTAGATCCTGGAGAGGACTGTCTCATGAGATTTCTCCCTTTACAGCTAAGTCGATACAGCCGTCGATCAGTATGCTTGCCATACGTGATGTGGGTACAATAATGGTCGTTTCATCTTCTGTGATGACTGCAGGACCTGAAATTCTGTTTCCTGGGTGCATCTGCGCGCGCAAGACTTCTGCGGCTTGGGTGGTTCGTCCCAAGGCAGGATCAAACAATATGCGGGTATTATGTTCTGTGATTGAGGCTGTAGTTGCCATGTCTTCCAAACGAGCAACAGTTTTTTTTGGGGTTGTCGCATTAACAGACCAAACTGTGATCTCAACATCCATACCCTCGACAACGCGCCCAAATAGGGCAGTATAATTTTCTTCAAATAGAGCTAAAAAATTTTCAGCAACTGGGTTGGCAGCCTGCGCAGGTGTTAGGCTTATTGGTATTTCCCAGCCTTGACCTGAATATCGCATATATACTTTATGTTC
>CESJ01004799.1_pt1 | contig 16259 bp, 14 predicted proteins | sample 356311 | NCBI WGS metagenome assembly CESJ01 (sample SAMEA2621487, study PRJEB7988) | marine metagenome | biome: marine biome (ENVO:00000447); feature: surface water layer (ENVO:00002042); material: "saline water (ENVO:00002010), including plankton (ENVO:xxxxxxxx)" | depth 5 m
CCCACAAGACTTATTTAAAGTTACGGCTGTCCTTGATCTGATCCCAGGCCCAAACCACCTCTTGCAACTGTTCTTCTTGATTGCGATCACCACCGTTCATATCCGGATGCAGGACCTTGATCAGCGCCTTGTAAGATTTGCGAACGTCGGCTTTCGACCAATGGTCTTTGGCCTCGAGAATTTCAACCGCTCGTCGCTCTGTCGGGGGCAGGCGCTTTGTGCTGACCCCATCTGCGTTTTTGCCAGGATTGCGCGTGGCGTTTTCTCCCAGCACTTGATGGGGGTCTTCAATGCCAAGGCGCGCCCATGCACGGGCCTCAGGGTCGCGAAAATCCTTTGTCTCGCGTTCCCAGACTTTGTCTTTTGACATCTGAGCATTCATTTCGGCCTCGGTCGTGCCATCAAAGAAATTCCATTTCAGATTATATTCTCTCGCATGTTCTTTGCAGAACCAGAAAAAATCATCCAGCACGTCAGGAGCTTTTGGCGCTCGGTATTTTCCGGCCTCCTGACAGTGCTCATGCTCGCAGACCCGGCGGGATGTTTCAGACTCGCCTGATAACCCCCGTTTGCCACGTGGATTTTTCTTTTTCGAGGATGAGACCGACATATCAAATCCGAAGGGGTCTGGTTTGGCCATGTTATTACCTTTTCGACTCAGGAATAACAGCATAGGGTGTTGAAGATTAATTTGAAGGGGCTTTGAGCAAAAAAATGTCGCGAACAGAAGAAATTCGCCATGCGCTGCAACATGTGTTTCATCCAGCGCAATTGGAGGTCACTGATGAAAGTGAACAACATCGGGGGCATGCTGGATATCAAGAGGGCGGCGAGAGCCATTTTCACGTGGTGATTCGCGCGGAAGCGTTTGCTGGGCAGTCCCGTATTGCCCGCCACCGATCCATTCACAGCGCGCTAGGCGCTGCGTTAATCGCAAAAATCCATGCGCTTTCAATGGATGTAGATGTGCCTTAGGTCCGCGATGATGTGAGCGGCCAGTGCCACGCACATCGCCGCCGCTGTGGGCGCCCTAAAGGCCGAGCTTTGCTGCGACCAATTGGTTGACCGCCTTTGGATTGGCCTTGCCGCCCGTGGCCTTCATTACCTGACCAACAAACCAACCTGCCAGTTTCGGATTGGCCTTGGCCTTTTCGACCTGCGCGGGATTGTCAGCAATCACCTGATCGACTGCGGCCTCAATCGCGCCGGTGTCGGTGACCTGTTTCATCCCACGATCTTCGACGATCTGCGCAGGATCACCGCCCTCGGTATAGACAATCTCAAACAGGTCTTTGGCAATTTTTCCCGAGATATCTCCACTGATAATCAATCCGATCACGCCGGCCAATTGCGCGGGGCTGACTGGACTTGAGGTGATTTCAAGATCGTCTTTTTTCAACCGACCAAACAGTTCGTTGATCACCCAGTTGGCGGCGATTTTGCCATCGTGCTCGGCGGCCACCTGTTCAAAAAAATCCGCCGAGGCGGTCTCAGCTGTGAGCACAGAGGCGTCGTATTCCGACAGGCCAAAATTGCTGATGAAGCGGGCGCGCTTTGCGTCGGGCAACTCGGGCAAACTGGCTGCGATATCGTCCACCCAGCCTTGTTCAATTTCAAGCGGCAGCAGATCAGGGTCGGGAAAATACCGGTAGTCATGCGCCTCTTCTTTTGAGCGCATAGAGCGGGTTTCGCCTTTGTCAGGATCATAGAGCCGGGTTTCTTGTACCACTTTGCCACCGGATTCCAGAATGCTGATTTGGCGTTTTGCTTCGACATCGATCGCCTGCTGGATAAAGCGCATTGAATTCATATTCTTGATTTCGCAGCGCGTGCCGAGATGGCTGAAATCTTGCGTTTCATAGTATTTTTCGTATTGGCCCGGCAGACAGACTGAAACATTGACATCGGCGCGCAGGTTGCCGTTTTGCATATTGCCATCACAAGTGCCTAAATAGCGTAGGATCTGCCGCAACTTTATGACATAAGCGGCGGCCTCTTCGGGGCCGCGGATATCAGGACGGCTTACAATCTCCATCAGTGCAACGCCGGTCCGATTAAGGTCGACGAACGACATGTTGGGATCCATGTCATGAATCGATTTGCCCGCATCTTGCTCTATGTGGATCCGCTCGACCCGCACGAGGCGGGCCACGCCCGGTTCCATATCGACCAAGACTTCGCCCTCACCGACAATCGGATGGTAGAGCTGTGAGATCTGATAACCCTGCGGCAAGTCGGGATAGAAATAGTTTTTGCGGTCAAACGCGCTGGTCAGGTTGATCTGGGCTTTCAGACCCAGACCTGTGCGCACAGCCTGTTCAATACAGAAGTCGTTTATCACTGGCAGCATGCCGGGCATGGCGGCGTCAACGAAGGCGACGTTTGCATTAGGCTCGGCGCCAAATTTTGTGGAGGCCCCGGAAAACAGTTTCGCCTTGCTTGAGATCTGTGCGTGCACTTCCATGCCGATCACCAGTTCCCAATCGTGCTTAGCACCGGCAATCACCTTGGGTTTTGGGGTCTCATATGTCAGATCAAGCATTGCGTCACCTATGGCCAGTTTTGTCGCCTTTCGGCATAGCCAAAGCCGCGACATGTTTCAATCTCTTGTGGCCGGTGTCGGGTGTTTTTGCGCTCTGGCGCCGCAATTTTACCGGCCAATGGTGCGGGGGTGTTTTAAATGGGCCGTTTTACAAGACCCGATTCAGCTGTGAGCAATGAATGATTTTCGATATCGTACGCCAAGATGCAGGTCTTCAACGGCGGACTTTATGACGCTGGCTCAGACGCGAGTTTTTGACGGGAGCCGAAAAGAACGTCAATCAACCCCGCAAACAGGATGGTAAACGCTCCGATCCATTGCTGCACTAGCATCGGCTCTTCCGGTAACAAGATTGCTGAACTTATCATTGCCACCACAACTTCTGACATCGTCAAGATGCCAACACGTCCGGGAAACAACAGTTGTGACACCCTGAAAATAATACAAAAACAGGGGAGCAGAAGAACAATCGACCAGATCGCTGCGGTTGGAAAAGCAGTTTTCAACATGGTGATATCTGGCAGCGGAACATTGAAGAAAATCCCGGCAAAGATTGCCGATATAGCGGTGGTCGCGATAAAGATGAAGGTGGTCAAAGGCAAGATGGGTATCGCAGACCACCTTTTAAGGGAGGCAATGCCGATGGCCCAAAATATCCCCGATAGAAAGCTGAACAGGTCTCCTATGTTGAGGGGATGTTGGGTGGCGTCGCCATTTGACAGCAAGAGCGCAAGGCCTAAAAAAGCCACGCAGATAGAGATTATGCGTGTTTTAGTTAAGGCCTCGGATAACCAAAGGAACCCAATCAACGTCGACCAGACCGTGGTCAGATAATATAGTAACGTCGCCCGCACGACAGTCGTTTCCATCAATCCGTTTGCGTAAAGAGTGAACGCCAAGCCGATCATCACAGCGGCAAAGATTGCAGGCCCGAGGGTGCCTTGCAATGACTTGTAACCAAATATCAGTAAAGGTGTTAAGATGATTAGAGGGCAGGCGTTAAAAAAAACAACACTCCATGCGCCTTCTATCCCCGCGCTTTCAATGGTTCTGAGTGGCAGCCAATAAAACCCCCAAGCCGCTGCGCTCAAGGTGAGTGCGACGCTTAGAGTTGTATTGGAATAGACTTTTGACAACATTGAATACCACCCTTTTGTACAGGCTGTGACATGGCTTACTAATTGACAGTTGTTGAGGCAAGTCCATAAAACCAACTGGTTGTCAGCGCATGAGTGCCTAATAAGTAGTGTTGTTGGGGGAAAAAAGGGTTCTGATTTATGCACCGCTTTCTAGGTTACGTTGCGTCCCCCGGCCTTTTGGCGCGCACTCTTTAGTCTGTGAACCACTGATTGGTGATGGCTTTTACCGACCGCCTGCAACATCTAAAATGCTGCGCGTGGTATAACTGGCCTCATCTGACAGCAACCATAGGATCGCTTTGGCGACCTCTTGTGCGGTGCCGGCGCGGCCCATCGGCGTTGTATGTGCGAATTGGGCAATGCGGTCAGGCACACCACCTTTGGCGTGAATACCGGTTTCGATCAGACCGGGTCGGACGGCATTGACCCGAATACCTTCGGGGGCCAATTCGTCTGCCAAGCCAAGGGTGAAGGTCTCAATTGCAGCTTTGCTGGCCGCATAGTCTATATACTCATGCGCCATGCCCTTGCGGGCAGCAGTTGAGCTGACATTGACGATGCCGCCGCCGTGATGGGCACGCATATAGGCCACCGCATGGCGTGCGACCTCAATCGCCGCGGCAACATTGAGAGAAAACACTGCACGTACGCGGTCTGGTGTTAGATCTTTTATTGAGGCTTTCGGGGCGACAATCCCGGCATTGTTAACCAGGCTTAAAGCCGCAGGCGGCAAGGCTGTGATCTGCTCAAACATCGCCGCGACAGCAGCCGGATCAGTGATATCGGCCCGAATGACCACGGCCTCGCAACCTTGGGCGCCTACCATTTGCGCCACAGTGTCTGCGGATGCGTGATCGCTGCGGTAGTTTATAATGACACTATCATAGCTCTCGGCAGCGGCCGCCTGCGCAGTTGCGGCGCCAATGCCGGCGCTCGCGCCAGTTATAAGTAAGGTTTTTCTCGTCACCGCCGCCCCCTTTTGCCGCTTACCCCAGAATGCGTGCGACCATTTCTGTTGTGTCGCGGCTGAGCCCTTTTGTTGCAAAGATCCGCCGGAGTTCAGTTTTAATCAACCCTTTTCGGTGACTATCATACCGGTGCCAGGTCTCAAAGGCGCTGCACATTCGGGCGGTTGTTTGCGGGTTGAGCGGATCCAGTTTGATTAACCAGTCCGCCAAAAGGGTATACCCCTTTCCCGAGGTGTGGTGAAATCCTGCGGTTTTGCCGGCCAAAGCCCCCAGCGTGGCACGAAATCGATTGGGATTTTTCATATCAAAATCGGCATGCAGTGTAAGCGCGTGGGCAATATCTGCGGCCCTGTCTGGTTGGGCTGCGCTCACTTGTATGGCGAACCACTTGTCAATGACGAGGCGGTCATTTTGCCATTCTTGATAAAAAGCGTCTACGGCATCCGTACCCTTTTCGGCCCTGAGAAGACAGGCAAAGGCAGCCAGTTTCTGGGTCATGTTGGTTGCGTTGTCAAATTGCAACTGCGCAGCCGTGCCGCCGTCGATCCGGCTGATCAATGCCAACACCTTATTGCTCAAGGATCTGGCTGCCGATTGGGCGCTGTTGGGCAAATAGGCTTCCTGTACCTGATATTGCGCATACAGGCGTGGCAAAAGATCTTGCAAATGTTGCGAAAGGCCAAGTGCCAGCGTCTCACGGGCCTGCCAGATCGCATGGGGATCAGGGATGTGGCCCTGGCTGTGCAGGGTGGTGGCAATGTCATCTTCGCTGGGCAAAGACAGCGTCAATGCCCGAAAACTGGGATCCAGAGCGTCGTTCCGCGCGACCGCCAACAGGGCATCCAAAAAGGCGGTTTCTGGCGGGCTGTCATCAATGACCATTTTTACCAGTACGTTCCGCCCCAGCGCCTCACCTGCGGCCCATTTGTTAAAAGGATCCGTGTCATGGGCCAGTAAAAAGGCCAGACGGTCATTGCTGACCTCCTGCTCCAGAATAACCGGCGCGGAAAAGTCTCGCAAAATCGACGGAAACGGCCGGCTGTTCAAACCGTCGAACGAAAAGCTCATTTCACGTTGATCCATTTCCAAAACAGTCGTGGCCTGCACTTCCTTTCCGGTCGCATCTAACAGTCCGACGGCGATGGGAATAACTCGGGGGTCTTTTTTTATTTGGCCCGGTGTTTCGGGGGTATGCTGTTTGAAGTGAAGTATATAACGGCCATTTTCAAAGCTATCGTGGACTGACAGGCGTGGTGTGCCAGCCTGTTCGTACCATATTTTGAACTGGCTTAAATCCCGACCGGTGCTGTCTTCAAAGACGGCCAACCAATCTTCGATGGTCGCGGCGTCCCCGTCATGGCGGTCGAAATATATTGCGACTGCTTTCGCATAGGCGGCGTCCCCGATCAGCGTCTTAAGCATCCGGATCAGTTCAGCGCCCTTTTCATAGACTGTGGCCGTGTAAAAATTATTGATCTCGACAAAGCTGTCAGGGCGCACCGGATGCGCCAGAGGGCCATTGTCCTCTCTGAATTGACGTCCCCGCAGGTTGATCACGTCATTGATCCGTTTTACCGAAGCGCTGCGGCGGTCGGCGGTGAACTGGCTGTCGCGAAATACGGTCAGTCCTTCCTTCAGGCAAAGCTGGAACCAGTCACGACAGGTGATGCGGTTCCCAGTCCAGTTGTGAAAATACTCATGGGCGATAATTGCTTCGATACGCTCAAAATTACTATCGGTTGAGGTCTCCGGGCTGGCGAGTACGCAAGACGAGTTGAAAATGTTGAGACCTTTGTTTTCCATGGCGCCCATGTTGAAATCATCGACGGCGACAATGTTGAAGATTTCAAGATCATACTCGCGGTGATATTCTTCCTCGTCCCAGCGCATTGAGGCCTTCAAAGCCTCCATGCCAAAGCTGCATTTGTCCTCATCTCCGGGCCGGACCCAGATGTTTAAATCAACATCGTTGCCTGATTGCGTGGTGAACCTGTCGGCGTGATTAACAAGGTTTCCTGCGACAAGAGCAAAAAGATAGGCGGGTTTGGGCCAGGGATCATGCCATTCGACCCAGCCCTCGCCCTGCGCACTTGGATTGCCATTGGACAATAGAACCGGCAGCTTGCTTTCAATCCGCACGGTAAAGCAGGCCATGACGTCCGGGCGGTCCGGATAGAAGGTGATCTTGCGAAAGCCCTCGGCCTCGCACTGGGTGCAATACATGCCGCCGGACATATAAAGACCTTCGAGCGCGGTGTTGGTTTCGGGGCTGATTTCGACCTCGGCTTCCCAAATGAAAGGTGCGTTGGGAACTTCAACTGTCAGCAGCCCATTTTTTATAATTGGCATGCAGGTCTGGCCATCAATCTTGGCTCTGATCAACTGCATGGATTCGCCATGCAACACAAAATTTCGCTGATCGCTGGCTGGGTTTGGGCGAAAAGCAACGCGACTGATGACCCGAGTTTGTGTTGGATGCAGACGAAAAGTCAGCTGCACCTCTTCCACCAAATAAGCGGGATCGGCATAATCTTTTAAATAAATCGTCTGAGGGACCACTGCTTTCATCAAATTCTCCGCTGTGAGGGGCGTTTGTTTTTATCGTAGCACGCCCTAGAATTACCCTAATGGAAGTGAGTTAATTACTTTTCAGGTGAGTAGGTATATAAAGCGAATGCCACAGGCTGCAATGCAAACATGTGTGTCGGGTGAAACTGCCGCCGATCAGGTTACGTTGGTTTGGTTTAAACGCGACTTGCGCGTATCGGACCATCCGGCATTGCAAAGTGCCGCGTCTGGGGCAGGGCAGGTGTTGCCGGTGTATATAATAGAGCCAGATTACTGGCGCCTGCCGGATATGTCGGGGCGCCATTGGGATTTTATCGCCGATTGCCTGAGCGATCTTCAAACAGATCTGACGCGGCTTGGGGCGCCGCTTGCCCTGAGAGAGGGTGACGCGGTTGAGGTGCTGGAAACGCTGCGGCAACAATTTGGCTTTACGCGCATGACCAGCCATATCGAAACAGGCAATCTTTGGAGTTTTGCCCGCGATCAAAAAGTCGCGGATTGGGCGCGGGCGCAGGGCGTGGTTTGGACCGAACTGCCGCAGTCTGCCGTCACGCGCGGAATTGCCAGAGCCAACCGCTGGGCCGACCGGCGCGGACGCTTTGTTGCCGAGCCCTTACTGCCGTTGTCGCCTGCTTTACGCGGGGTCAAGCTGGTGCCTGGGGCGTTGCCCTGTGCGGCGGCACTTGGTCTGTCCGCGTCGCGTCCCGGCACCTTGCAGGCGGGGGGGCGCCGTCAGGCCGAACGTGTGCTGGATGACTTTTTGCAGCGTCGGGGCCAACCCTACCGCCGCGCAATGTCGTCGCCCCTGTCGGCTGAAACCGCCTGTTCACGGCTGTCGCCATACCTTGCCTATGGGGCGATCACTGTTCGCGAGGTCGTGCAGGCAACAGCCCGTCGTCAGGCTGAACTGAAAGGCAGTCGTAATGGCTGGCTCGGCAGCCTGTCATCTTTTCAGTCTCGTCTGGCGTGGCGTGACCACTTTACTCAAAAACTTGAGGATCAACCCGATATTGAAAGCAGGTGCCTGCATCCTGCGTATGAGGGGCTGCGACCAGACGTGCCTGATCCCGCGCTATTGTTGGCTTGGCAAACCGGCCAGACGGGCGTGCCATTTGTGGATGCCTGTATGCGGTATCTGATTGCTACTGGCTGGCTGAACTTTCGTATGCGGGCTATGTTGATGTCATTTGCCTCTTATCAGCTGTGGTTGGATTGGCGCAGTACTGGGGTGCATTTGGCGCGCATGTTCACCGATTATGAGCCAGGTATTCACTGGCCTCAGGTGCAGATGCAGTCTGGAACAACCGGTATCAATACGATTCGGATTTATAACCCGGTTAAACAGGGGCTTGATCAGGACCCTGATGGTATATTTACCCGCCGTTGGGTGCCGGAACTGGCGCCGGTACCGGATGTGTTTTTGCAAGAGCCTTGGCGCTGGGACGGGCGTGGCACGCTGCTGGGCGTGGCGTATCCTCGTCCTGTTGTAGATTTAAAAGCTGCAGTCTCGCAAGCCCGCGACCGGGTCTGGGCAGTGCGCAAAGACAGCGGCTTTGCTGGCAAGGCCAAACAAATTGTGACCAAACATGCCAGCCGCAAAGACAGTGCGGGACATTTTGTCAACGACCGGGCTGCGCGCACGCGTCGTCAGGCGTCGGGCGACGGCAGACAGATGAGCTTTGATTTGTGATGGCGAAAATGCGACGCAAGGCGGATTTAGACAGCAAATTGTGTCGCTCCTGTGGACGGCCGTTTGTTTGGCGAAAAAAATGGGAAAAAGTCTGGCATGAGGTGCTTTATTGCAGTAAAAAATGTCGATCCGAGAAGCCCGCTAGTGACAAGGTGCTTCAATCCTAACTCTTTCGCAGGTATTGGTTACCTTTATTTACCCGTCCTGTTGCCTATCGGAAACTTAGCCCCTAAACCCCGCGAGAACTTGGCGAATCTAGGGGAAAGACATGTCTGACAGGATCGAAAAATACGGATTGAAAATTGCGCAGTCGCTGGCAGATTTTATAGATCACGAAGCCTTACCGGGCACCGGTGTTGTCCCCGACAACTTTTGGAAGGGTCTTTCGGACTTAGCGCATGATTTTGGTCCGAAAAATCGGTCGCTAGTGGCGCATCGTGAACTGTTGCAAAGCCAAATTGATGATTGGCACAGCGCCCGCAAAGGTCAGCCACATGACGCCGAGGCGTATAAGTTATTCCTGAGTGAGGTCGGTTATCTGGTTCCCGAGGGTGCGGATTTCGAAATTGAAACCGCAAACGTAGACCCTGAGATTGCGACGATATCTGGTGCACAGTTGGTCGTGCCTGTTACCAATGCGCGCTTTGCATTGAATGCGGCAAACGCCCGCTGGGGGTCTTTGTATGATGCGCTTTATGGCACGGACGCCTTGGGCGACTTGCCGGCGTCTGGCGGGTATGATGTGACACGGGGGGCGCGCGTGATTGCTTGGGGTCGGGCCCTTTTGGATCAATCTGTGCCTTTGACCGGATCCAGTTGGACTGCGGTGACGTCCCTAAGTGTGCAAGATGGCGTCCTTTTGGTTGACGGTGTTGGGCTTTCTGACGTGGCACAATTTGTTGGTTTTGGCGGTGATGCCGCGGCCCCGACCCGTGTTCTTTTGCGCAAGAACGGTCTGCATCTTATTGTCGAGATTGATGCCAAAAGCCCTATCGGATCCACCGATTTGGCCGGTATTGCAGACATCCGGCTTGAGGCGGCAATATCGACAATCATGGACTGCGAAGACAGTGTTGCCACTGTGGACGCCAGCGACAAAGTCCAGGCCTATCGCAACTGGCTGGGACTGATGCGCGGTGATCTGACCGAAGAGATTGTTAAGGGCGGCCAGTCCTACACCCGTAAACTGAACCCCGACCTGAGCTTTACCGCAGCAGGTGGGGGGGAGATGACGCTGAAAGGGCGCTCGTTGATGCTGGTGCGCAATGTTGGCCATTTGATGACGAACCCGGCTGTTTTGGATCGCTATGGCAATGAGATCGACGAGGGGCTTTTAGATGCGCTGTGCACCAGCTTGATTGCCATGCATGATTTGAAACGCGCGGGGGGAAATTCGCTGCATGGCAGTGTCTATATCGTCAAACCCAAAATGCACGGTCCCGATGAAGTTGCCTTTTCAAGCGACACCTTTGCAAAGGTCGAGGCGATCTTGGGCCTCCCCCTGAACACCCTTAAAATGGGCATCATGGATGAAGAGCGCCGCACATCGGCCAACCTGAAAGAATGCATCCGGGCTGCGAAGGCGCGGGTTGCTTTTATCAACACTGGGTTTCTGGATCGCACTGGTGATGAAATACATACGAGTATGGAAGCCGGCCCGTTCCTGCGCAAAGGCGAAATGAAGACAACGCCGTGGATTATCGCGTATGAAGATCGCAACGTTGATATCGGTCTGGCCTGCGGGCTGCAGGGCATAGCCCAGATTGGCAAGGGCATGTGGGCAATGCCCGACCGCATGGCAGATATGCTCACGGCAAAAATCGGGCATCCGACCGCGGGAGCGTCCTGTGCCTGGGTGCCATCGCCCACGGCAGCGACATTGCATGCCACCCATTACCTCAGCGTTGACGTCACGGCGCGTCAAAACGCGATCAAGGCCGCTGGCCCACGCGGGACACTGGATGATTTGCTCACCGTGCCGGTAATGAGCGGAGAGAACCTAAGTGACGCCGAGATTACCGAAGAAATTGAAAACAACGCGCAGGGTATTCTGGGCTATGTGGTGCGTTGGATCGATCAGGGCGTTGGCTGTTCGAAAGTGCCCGACATTCATGATGTCGGCTTGATGGAAGATCGCGCAACCTGTCGCATTTCGTCTCAGGCGCTGGCCAACTGGATGCATCACGGCGTTGTAAGCCAGAGCCAAGTGATGGCGGCAATGCAAAAGATGGCCGCCGTTGTCGACCGTCAGAATGCCGACGATAAAGCCTATCGTGCGATGGCGCCAGGCTTTGATGGCATTGCGTTTCAGGCGGCCTGTGATCTGGTGTTTAAAGGCCGCATCCAGCCGTCTGGTTATACTGAGCCGGTACTCCACGCGCGGCGGCTGGAGCTGAAAGCCGCAGCTCTGTAGCGCTGATAGACGACCAAAATAAAGTGTCCGGCGCCAGAGCCGGGCTAGCCTCCATTTTCTTGACATCCCAAATAGGAGTTTCCCATGGCCAGTATCACCTTGAATAAAGCCCGAACAATTATCCGTAAAACACTGGAAAAAGGTACCGAGTTGGCGCTTAAACCGCTGTCGGTTATCGTGTTGGATGATGGTGGGCACGCCATCGCCTTTGAACGCTCTGATGGCGCGGCACCGGGACGTTTCGGCATTGCCCATGGCAAGGCGTATGGCGCGGTTATGCTGGGGATGGCTGGCCAGGCACAGATGGCCCGCGCCGAGCAACAGGCTTATTTCATGGCTGCAGTTAACGGTGTTTTTGGTGGGGCGGTTGTGCCAGTGCCGGGCGGCGTGCTGGTGCGTGACAAAAAAGGCAAAGTGATTGGTGCCGTCGGGGTCACCGGTGATACATCCGACAATGACGAGATTGCTGCACTGGCGGGTGTCGCTGCCGCCGGGTTCGAAGGTAACGCGTGATATTGAGTTCCGCGATTGGTTAGCTATGGTGGGACCGTATCACTAGTTGAGGTGTCCCGCCGTGCGTCCAGTTATCGGAATAATTTCGAACCATTATCTGATTCATGAACAATACCCCGTACATGCATCAGGAACGATGAATGGGGAGGCCATCGCCCAAGTGGCCGATTGTATCCCCATGATCGTGCCCGCTGACCCAGCGCAAATCTCTGTCCAAGAGTTGATGGCGACCTGCGATGGATTTTTGCTGACTGGTGGGCGGCCTAATGTCCACCCCGAAGAATACGGCGAAGCCGAAACCGAGGCGCATGGCAGTTTTGACCGGCAACGTGACCGATTGGTTTTGCCTTTGGTCCGCGCCTGTATCGATCGTGGGCAACCGATTTTAGGTGTCTGCCGCGGCTTTCAAGAGGTGGCCGTGGCGATGGGCAGTACGCTGCACCCCGAAATTCGCGATCTGCCCGGGCGCAGCAATCACCGTATGCCGCCCGACGGCACGTTGGAAGAAAAATTCGCGCTGCGCCACGAGATTGAATTCACCAAGGGCGGGGTGTTTCACCGTTTGATGAATGCACCATCGGTGATGACCAACACTTTGCACGGTCAAGGCATCAAGACCGCAGGGGCACGGATCGTAGTGGACGGCTGTGCACCCGATGGCACGCCCGAGGCTATCTATGTAAAAGATGCGCCCGGGTTCACACTTTCGGTACAATGGCACCCTGAATGGAACGCCGAGCAAGATCTAGTGTCGCGGGCGCTGTTTACAGCTTTTGGCGATGCGGCGCGCGGTTGGGCCTCTGGACAGGCCGGGCAGGCGCTGAAATCTGCGTGATCGGCTCCGCTGGCCTTTCAGACGCCCTAAAGCGCGGTGCGCAGCGCCCAGAGTTCAGGAAACAGTTCGACCTCTAACATGCGCCGCAGATAGCTGACACCACCGGTGCCACCGGTCCCGCGTTTAAAGCCGATCACCCGCTCGACGGTGGTGACGTGATTGAACCGCCAGCGCCGAAAGTAATCTTCGCAGTCCACCAATTTCTCGGCCAATTCATACAGTTCCCAATATCGATCTGGGGATTGGTACACTTTGGTCCAGGCCGCAGTGACCGCATCATCTGCTGTATAAGGCCCATCGAGCGTGCGCGTTAGAACGTGATCTGGCACGGGCAGGGCCCCTGCCAATTGTTGCAGCGCCACATCATAAAGTGAGGGCAATGTGAGCTCTAAGCTAAGTGCGGCATGATCAGCGCTGCGATGGGCGTGGGGCAACAACATCGCCGGGTTGCGGTTGCCCAATAAAAACTCAATCTGGCGATATTGAAACGATTGAAACCCCGAGGATTGTCCCAGAGCAGCGCGAAAACTGGTATATTCTGATGGTGTCATTGTGCGCAGCACGTCCCAAGCGTTGTTGAGCTGCTCAAAGATACGGGCGACACGAGACAGCATTTTAAATGCTGGGCGCAGTTCGTTGGCCTGAAGAGTTTTGCGCGCGGCGTGCAATTCATGCAGCACCAGCCGCATCCACAATTCAGATGTCTGATGCTGGATGATGAACAACATCTCATCATGCGCATCCGAGCGCGGTTTTTGGGCTGTAAGCAAGTTGTCTAGCGACAGATAATCGCCATAAGACATCTTGCCGTCAAAGCGCATTTGTGCGCCATCTTTGGCAGGATCAATTGGGAGTGACATCGAAAAAACCTGTGATTGTGACTAGGGAAATATGGTGCGGGCGATTGCGCCAACCTATCTAATCAAACAGGTATTGCCAGAAAGTCTACGCCACAGGCACACCCAAGCGGTGGGGCGACACAGCGGCAGATCACCGGTCGAGGCGCATCTCGCAGCTCTGATCTCGTCGTCTATGGTCTCTGTGCAGGTGCAGGTGCAGGCGAGATCAGAGCGCGCCAAGGTCATGTGACGCGGGCGCGGATTTTATAGATGTCTTTGTCCCAAAGGTCGTGGGTCATGACATCGGCGATGATATTCACCGCCGCGTCGACATCAGCGGCGTCGATATACAGCGGGGTAAAGCCAAAGCGCATGATATCAGGAGCGCGAAAATCGCCCACAACGCCGCGATCAATCAGCGCCTGCATAGCTGCATAGCCATGGGCAAAGCGAAATGAGACCTGTGAACCGCGCAGGTTTGGGTTGCGTGGGCTGGCTAGCGTCAGCATCGGGCAGCGCGCCTCAACCGCGTCGATGAACTGGCTCGTCAACGCCACCGAGCGGGCGCGAATCTCTGCCATCGTTGTCATGTCCCAGACATCCAGCGCGGCTTCCAGTGCGGCAAGCGCCAGTACCGGGGGCGTACCGACGCGCATCCGCTCAATCCCGCCGCCGGCACGGTAGCTCTGTTCAAAGGCAAAGGGTGCGTCATGTCCAAGCCATCCTGATAAGGCTGGGCGCGCGGTTTCGGCATGGCGCGGCGCGACATATATAAACCCGGGAGCGCCGGGGCCACCGTTAAGGTATTTGTAGCTGCATCCAACGGCAAAATCTGCCGCTGCCGCGGCAAGATTGACGTCAATTGCGCCGGCGCTGTGGGCCAAGTCCCACACTGTAACGGCGCCCATGGCATGGGCTTTGGCGGTCAGCTTGGCCATATCATGCAGGCGACCGCTGCGGTAATCCACTTCGGTGATCAGAGTGACGGCAACGTCTTCGGTAATATGGGCCTCGATCTCTTCGGGGGCCACCACGCGCAGTTCGTGACCCCGATCCAGTGATGCGATCAAGCCCTCGGCAATGTACAGGTCAGAGGGGAAATTGCCACTGTCTGATAAGATGATTTTGCGGTCCGGCCGCATCTCAAGTGCCGAGGCCAGCGCCTGATAGACTTTTATCGACAGAGTATCGCCCACCATCACATGTCCGGCCTCTGCGCCGATCAATTTGGCAATCCGGTCGCCGACAAGCGTCGGCTGCGCCATCCACCCGGCTTTGTTCCACCCGGTGATAAGCATCTCGCCCCATTGTTGTGTGACAGTCTCAGCGACGCGGGCGGCCGCAGTTTTCGGCAGGGGCCCCAACGAATTACCATCGAGATATATCATCCCTTCAGGGATATGGAACATAGATTTGGTGGCGGTGAAATTTGTCATTAATTTGCCTTATTGGGCCCAGAATAGAGCGTTAGACCTATACTTGGCCGCCGGCAATTTCAATAGTTTGCCCATTGACGCTTTGTGATCCATCGCCACACAGCCATAGCGCTGTGGCGGCAATCTCGTCGGTGCCGATCAGACGCGCGTGGCGGTTGGCTTTGATCATAATGTCCATAGCCTCTTGTTGTGACAGGCCTTTTTTCTGCATTAGGTCGATATTTTGCGTGATGATTGGGGTCTCGACATAGCCTGGACAAATTGCATTAAACGTAAACGGTTCGGTGATGTGGTCTTCGCTGAAAGAGCGGATCATGCCGATAACCCCGTGTTTTGAGGCCGCATAGGCGCCCGCCCCCTTGAGCCCGCGCACCCCCGCGATCGAAGATATCGCAATTACTCGCCCCCAATCGGTACCGCGCATTGACTTAAAGCACTCTCGCATCGTTAAAAACGCGCCATCGAGGTTGGTCGCCATGATACGGCGCCACAAGGCCATATCGGTTTTATGCAGCGATCGGCCTTCAGCGATGCCGGCGTTGGCAACACAGATCTGGACCGGCCCACGCGCGGCAACGGCGGCCGCCACGGTCTGGGTCACCGCAGTTTCGTCCGTGACATCCATAACCGCTGGATAGAGGCATGGACCGCTGGCGCGGTTCAAAACCTCAATGCGCCTGCCAGTAATTGTGACGTTTGCCCCTTCACGGGCCAGTTTTTGGGCAATGGCCAGTCCTATTCCGGTGCCACCACCGGTTACCAAAGCGTGTTTGCCGTATAAAGTCATCTGGACCTCTTTCATTGGTGTTTCAGGCCCAGAAGCAGCCTTGAATGAAGGTTGGGTTGGACACTTTAAGCATTTTCCATTCCGGTTGTTGCAATCCGTACAGGACCTTGTGGTGGCTTGCCAGAATAATGGCATTTTCATACGAGCTTTGATTGCATGGCTTAATCTGTTGGCAGTTGCTTAATTACATCTAACGGTTGGCAACAGGTGGGGGCAGCGGTCATCTTACAGATCTCTTGATTTTGTCACGATTGTAAAAAGTTTGCAGCAAAGAGGCTGTCTAACTGGCTGTGCCAATGTTGAGGTCTTGTGCCCCGTCAGCTTGGCGCGCATCGTCAATGTTGCCAGAAAGATTACGTGTTGGGTGCCAGTAAATTCGCATCCTGCGCGTTCTTGTCGCAGGGTGGCGCGTATGGCCGTGCGGAAGGTTTTCCTGAGTTCAGATGTTATCGGCGTCAATATGGGTGGTAATTTGCCGCAATAGAGGCCTGTTTCGTGTCCGGCACTGCGTTATTTTCGTCCATTTTGT
>CESJ01024652.1_pt1 | contig 16187 bp, 19 predicted proteins | sample 356311 | NCBI WGS metagenome assembly CESJ01 (sample SAMEA2621487, study PRJEB7988) | marine metagenome | biome: marine biome (ENVO:00000447); feature: surface water layer (ENVO:00002042); material: "saline water (ENVO:00002010), including plankton (ENVO:xxxxxxxx)" | depth 5 m
ATACCTAAACGATGCTCCAAGTTTAATTAAACCTAGAAAATGAGTATCTAATCTTCTTCTTCCAATTTTATCTCCCCCAGGTTTAGGAATAAAACCTTTTCCAAAGCGAGCCAATAAAGGGCCAACTACCATAATTGAACCCCTGAGACTGCTACCCTTTTTTTTAAAGGATTCAGATTGTAAATAATCTACATTCACATCATCAGCCTTAAAAGAATATTTATTTTTTGATACTTTTTTAACCTTAACACCAAGAAAAGCTAAAAGGTCGATTAGCTTAATGACATCAATAATTTCAGGAATATTGTCTATTAATATCTCTTGATCAGTTAGTAATGTAGCACATATGACTTGTAATGCTTCGTTTTTAGCACCTTGAGGATGAATATCTCCATTTAACTTAAATCCGCCTTCAATTGAAAAAGTGCCCATTTAAATAGATCTTAATTATAATTTCTTTTTTTAAAGTTACGATACGGTTTTTTGTTTTTGGGAGGATGCTTAATGAACTTCTTGTTAGTTAAATTGATCAGTTTGTGTGATTCAGATAGAGGTTTACTTGAGGAATCCAAAACAATTTTTCCACCTGAAAGCTCCAATAAATGACCATAAATAACATCATCTTCTACGGTATCTTTATTCCAATTTAAAAAACACTTCTTCATGTGGTTAGCTATAACAAATACCAATTGTTTCTTCATGTCACTTTCTTCCCAACCTACAGCTACGTCAATCATTCTTTTAATATTATTTCCATAGAATCTATACTTAGGAAAGTTTTGTGGATAATTTAACTTACCAGGTTTTTGAGAAAATACTTCTTTAGAAGACAAAGGGTGGGGAGAGTCTACATCCAATCCAAAATCTGACATAATAAAAAGTTGATCCCAAAGTTTATGTTGAAATTCAGGCACATCTCTAAGGTGAGGGTTTAAATTACCCATCACTCCTATAATTGCTTTAGCAATTTTATTTCTTTCAATTCTATCCTCGCACGCAAGAGCTTGATCTATCATTTTATGAAGATGTCTTCCATACTCAGGTATTATTAACTTAGTTCTTTCAGTATTGTATTCTAAATTATCTATCAAAATTTGGATGGTTTAATTAACAAGAGTTTTGCAAATTTAATAAATTAAAACTCATAAAGATATTATTCCTTCAATTTCAGACGCTAATTTATATTTTTTAATAATATCACTAGGAGATTTCATATTTGCGGTCACAGTTATACTAGTAAAGTTTTTAGAAGCAGAGAGATTTGAAGAAATATTTGCATCTATATCATTAAACATGTTTTTAAGATTTAGGATTTCGGAAGAATCTGTTTTTAAAATAAATTTAAATTTATATAACGAAGGCCATATTGAAGAATCAGAAAGCTGTTTTTCCAATCTTTTATAAAAATCATTAGTCGGATTTAACATAAATTCAAATATATATAAATAAAGATTTATTAATTAATAAATTTGCTTTAAATGAAACATACTAAAAAGATTTTAATAACAGGTGGTCCTGGAGCAGGAAAAACTACCCTAATTAATGAACTACAAGTTAGAAATTTCAATTGCGAACATGAAATAGTTAGATCCTTGACTTTAGAGGGTAAAAAAAATGGTAGTGATCAAGCTTTCCTTGAAAACCCACTAAAATTCACTAAAACATTATTAGATTTAAGGTTAAACCAGTTCAATAAAATACAGAAACGTGAAATAACATTTTATGATAGAGGAGTTCACGATACTTTAGCATATTTAAATTATATAAAAGTTGAAATTGATGATAATTTTATCAAAGAATGTGAAAAAATAAAATATGATTTAGTTTTCGTTCTCCCTCCTTGGAAAGAAATTTATCAACAAGATAATTGTAGATATGAAAAATTTGAAGAATCTATAAAAATATATGAGGAAGTAAATAAAATTTATAATTTTTTTAAAATGGACACAATAATTTTAGGAAAGGAATCGATAAATAACAGAATTAATGAAATTTTAAAATATGTTAAAACTAAATATGTTTAAAAAATGAATAATTTGAAAATAGTCTTTATGGGTACGCCTGAATTTGCAGTTGAAAGCCTAGATGCTTTAATAAGTAATAATTATGTAATTAAAGCAGTAGTGACTGCTCCAGATAAAAAATCAGGAAGAGGAAATAAAATTAATTTTTCTGATGTAAAAAAATATAGCATTAAAAATAAGTTAAGATTATTGCAACCAGAAAACCTTAAAGAAAAAAACTTTATTGACCAATTAAAATTAATTAATGCTGATATTTTTATAGTTGTAGCATTTAGAATGTTACCTAAAGAAGTTTGGAAGATTCCAAACAAAGGAACAATAAATTTACACGCCTCACTATTACCCCAACTAAGAGGAGCAGCACCAATACACTGGGCGATTATAAATGGTCTTAAAAAAACAGGATTAACAACTTTTTTTATAAATGAAAAAATTGATTTTGGAAATATAATAGAACAAAGTGAAGTAGAGATTCGTGATTTTGAAAATACAGGAAATCTTTATGAAAGATTGAAAAAAATTGGAAGCATATTGATAATATCAACTATAAAATTAATTTCTAAAGATAAATTTCAAATAATCAAACAAACTAATTCAGAAAATCTCATTAAAGCTCCAAAATTAAATAAAGAAAATACCAGAATAAATTGGAACGAATCAGGGGAAAAAATTTATAATATGATTAGAGGTTTATCTCCATATCCATCAGCTTGGACAATTAGTGAAAAAAAAGACAAAGTTTTGAAAATTCATAAAGTGATTTATAAAAAAGAAAGCAGATCACCAAAACTAAAAGGAGTAATTTCTATAAAAAAAAATTTGATAAAAGTTTATGTAAAAGATGGATATTTAGAAGTTTTAGAGTTACAAATTGCAGGTAAAAAAAGAATGTCTGCAACAGAATTCGCAAATGGTTATAATGACTACGATTCAACAAAACTTTTATAATTTGAAAATATTTTTTAAAGTTTATAAAAAATACACTTGATAAAAAAAGGAAACCTTTTAATTGCAGAACCTACAGATATTTCTGATAAAAACTTTAATAGATCAGTTATTTTGTTGGTCAACCACAACGAATCTGGCTCAATGGGTTTTATTTTGAATAAAAAAATCGAATATTCAACAAAAAAATTATTACCTAGTTTAAATTTTAAATTTCCAATTTATAGTGGTGGACCTGTTCAACAAGACAGTTTATATTTTATTCACAATAAACCTGAGCTAATCCCAAATAGTTTAAAAGTTAAAAACGAGATATATTGGGGCGGAGATTTTAAGAAAGTAATAAATTTAATTAATAATAAAAAAATAAAACCGGGAGAAATTAAATTTTTCTTAGGTTACTCTGGCTGGCATAAAAATCAGTTAGAAAATGAAATAAAATTATCTTCCTGGATAATTAAAAAAGAAAATGAAAATGACAAATTATTGTTTGAACATTGTAAAAATATTTGGAAAGACAATTTAACGGAATTAGGTGGAAATTATATCATATGGTCAAATTCTCCAGACAATCCTACCCACAATTAAAATAAGGTAAATTGTTTGTTGAAGTAATTTACTATAATATTTCCAACTTTATTAGAGAAAAACTTTCTTCTGTATTCAGTTATTGGAATTATTCCAGAAATTGAATTAGTAACCCATATCTCATCAGATGAAATTAATTCATAAGGTGAAAAATCTTTTTCAAAAATTTCATAATCAGGAACCTTTTTTATTAACTCAATTATTTTATTTCTCATAACTCCATTTAAACAACCTGTTGATATTGTAGGTGTTTTAATAACATTATCATTAACAATAAAAATATTTCCATTTAAAAATTCTGCAACAAGCTTATTATTATTTAATAATATACAATTCTCTAATTCATTTTCCTTAGCATAAATACTTCCAATTACATTAACGACTCTATTATTAGTTTTTAGATTAGAAATTAAATTTGATTGAACTTGGTAGTCTTTAAATAGATCTACTTTGTAAGGCCCTTGATTAATTATAAATAATTTTTGATTAATTTTTTTTGAGTTAATAACAAAAAGGGGGTAATTTGTTTGAGGCAAATATAAACCTGCCCCTCCCCTGTAGACTGTCAATCTTACTCTACCAGAAAATAGAGAATCTATTTTTTGATTTGTTTTTATAATTTCTTCTTCAAAAAATTCGGGTGTGTAACTATTCGGAATCTCTATTCTAAGTATTCTCATCGAAGAAATTAGTCTTAAATAGTGCTCCTCCCAAAAAATTATTTTATTATTTATAATCTTTATGGTTTCAAAAATTGAATCACCGTATAGAAAGCCTCTATTGTTGAAATCATTTAGAGATTGATCTTTAAAAATTCCGTTATAATTTGTCATTAATTATTATGAAGAACCTAAAACTTGTTTTAAATCAGATATTTGACTATCCCACAACATTTTAGTCTCTTCTACCTCATCTTCATAGGAGAAATCTGTAACCATTAATGAAACATCTTTGGTTATTTCATCTACAACAATTCTAATTTCAAAAAAACATTTATCTTGATCTTCGCTGTCATCTAACCATCTGAATTTTACAAAATTATTTGATTTACTGCTGATAAGTTCGGCTTTTTCTTCGGAGCCGTCCCAAAAAAAAGAAAAAATAATTCCTCTAGAATTAACATTTTCAGCAAACCATTCCGAAAGACCAGATGCAGAAGATATATATTGATAAAGCATCTGAGGAGATGCTTGAATTGGAAACTCTAACTCAAACTTTACTTTTAAATTCATAGTCTGGCAATATATAGATTAAAATTGATGTAAAAAAAAATTAAATAATTTTTATTCTAAGTTTGAGTGTAGTTAATTTGTTTATATATTTACGCGCATTTATGATGGCGAGGTAGCTCAGGTGGTTAGAGCGTCGGATTCATAACCCGGAGGTCGGGAGTTCGAGTCTCCCCCTCGCTACTAAATGAGTCATTAGAAATAGTGACTCTTTTTTTTGCTTTAAACTCATATATACATGTGAGTCTACAAATTTATTTTATATATTCATAAAATTTTAGTATGGACAACATATATCAATTCGATGATGCGCCTATTGCATTCGAAACAAAATATTCTATTAGTAAAGATGAAAAAATAAAAAAGTTCAAGGAAAACTATCCTCTATTTAAAGATCGAATAAAAATAGAAGGTGATTGGTTGTGGTTTATAATTTCAGATGAAAGAGAAATAACAGTTGATAGATTTGGAAACAATTGTACCGATGCCCAACAGATTACATTTAACTTCTTATCGTCAGATGTTACCGAATGTTGTTTTTATATTCCTGGTTCGATAGAAGATGAGGATATCTTTATCTATAGAGATCTCTTGGAATTATTTTCGAATCAGTTTGGAAGCGTAGAGTTTAAACATTCAGGTGATTATGAATGTAGAATGAGTATCATAGGAAAGGATTGTAGTGACTTTAATTTTAAATTAAAAGCTGATGGTCTTCATTGGGAAGAGATTGAAAACTTTTGGGATGAAGATGAAGAAGATTACGACGATGATGATTACTAAATCCCAAAGAAATTTTTTACTATTAGAAGAGGAAATCAAAATCATATTAGTTTAATTTTTCATAATAAGAGTCATTATATGATGAGTATCAATTAAGTCTCTTGGAGTAAAACTTATGTTCGATATTTCAATAGAGTTATCTACTTTTTTTATATTAATCCTGAAATAAGGCTGAACTTATCTCTGTGACTGAATGATTAATCTGAGATCCTTTTTTCATATCCTTAATAACAATTTCATTATTTTCATACTCATTTTCACCCATTATTATAGCGTATTTTGCATTATGTTTATCTGCATAAGAAAACTGCTTATTTAATTTAGCCTTTTCAGGATAAACACTAACTTTTTTTCCGTTTTTTCTTAATGAATCGATTAACGGATAAAGTTTTTTTATGAATTGAATCCCAAAATTAATAATGATAATATCAAAATTATCATCTAAATCATTTGGAAACATTTTTCTTTTTTCCATTTCTAAATATATTCTGTCTAGACCAAAAGAAATCCCAACCCCACTTGTGTTTTTTAAATTAAAAAGAGAGGTCAAATCATCATATCTTCCACCACCTCCTAAAGATCCTATAGCTGTGTTTGATTTTGAAATAACTTCAATAATTGTTCCAGTATAGTAATTTAAACCTCTCGCTAAAGTAATATCAAATTTAATTTCATTTATAAAATATTTATTGTTTGAAATAAATTCTAAAATAGTGGTTAGTTCATCGAAACCTTTTTTAGCTTGATTAGATTCTCCAAACAAATCATTTAAATTCTGAATAGTAATATCTTTCTCACTCAATAGACTCGATAATTTTGAAACAGAAACATTATTAATTAAATTTTTTACTTCTTTAATAACATTTTCTAAACCAATCTTGTCTATTTTATCAATAATAGAAATAAAATCATTTAACTTACTCTCAGCTCCAATATAAATAGCAAGAGCTGCTAATATACTTCGATGATTAATTTTAAAAATTAAATTGTTGAAGCCTAGTTGTGAAAAAACAGAATCATATAATTTAATTAATTCAATTTCTTGAATTATAGATTTTGATCCAATAACATCAGCATCACACTGAGTAAATTCTTGAAATCTTCCATGCTGAGGTCTATCTGCGCGCCATACGTTCTGAATCTGGTAACGCTTAAACGGAAAAACTAATTCGTTCTGGTGTTGAGCTACAAACCTTGCCAAAGGAACGGTTAGATCGTACCTTAAGCCTTTGCTACTAATTGACTTAGAAAAGTCATTTAAGTTACTTTCTTTTAATGCTTTTATATCAGCTTTTTTTATCTTATCACCAGAATTAAGTATTTTAAAAACCAACCTATCCCCTTCATTACCATATTTTCCAAGAAGAGTTGAGTTATTTTCTAAAGCTGGAGTTTCAATTTCTAAAAAACCAAATAATCTAAAGTTATACTTAATTATTTCTAAAATATAATTTCTCTTAGATAATACTGCGGGTAAAAAATCTCTGGTTCCTTTTGGATTAGATGGAGTTAATGACATTTAATTTATAATAATAAAACAAATATCTGATTTTTTAAAACAAACAGGAAATTAGTAGAAGAATTCTTTAGAATTAAATTTATTCTTGAGATTTAATAACTTCAAAAGAAATTTCGTTTACAACATCTCTGTGAAGTCTAACTGAAGCTGTATAAGTTCCAAGTCTTTTTATTGTTCCGCCTTGAATTTTTATTATCTTTTTGTCAAACTCAAATCCAGCACTAGTAAATTCAGTATTTAAATCAATATTAGATATTGAACCAAATAGTTTACCGCCTGTCCCGGATTTTGCAAAAATTTTGATTTCCAATTTATCTAGATTTTTAGATATTTGATTGGCTTCATCAATAATTTTTTTGTCCTTAAACTCTCTTTGTTTTATGTTTTCAGCTAAAACTTTTTTAGAAGAAGTTGTTGCAAGTATAGCTAAACCTTGAGGAATCAAAAAATTTCTTCCAAAACCATTTTTTACAGAAACTATATCGTCTTTAAACCCTAAATTAGGTACGTCATTTTTTAAAATTAATTCCATAATAATTATTTTAACATGTCTGCTTGGTAAGGTAGAAGTGCCAGATGTCTTGCGCGTTTTACAGCTACAGAAACTTTTCTTTGAAATTTTAAAGATGTCCCTGTTAAACGTCTTGGCAAAAGTTTACCTTGTTCGTTAATAAATCTTAAAAGAAAATCTGGATCTTTATAATCCAAGTATTTAATACCAGATCTTTTAAACATGCAATATTTTTTCTTGTCTTTTGTGGCTATATCTAGGGGAGTCAAATATCGAATTTCTCCCTGATTTCCTTTTCCTGCTTGATCTATTGATGACATATCTATGCTTTTTTAGTATTTCGTTCTCTTCTTTTTATTGACCATGCATCGGCAAACTTATCAAGTTTAACATTCAAATAACGCATGATTCTTTCGTCTCTTCTTAATTCCACTTCAAAAGAGTCTATTAAAGTTGGTGGTGCTTTAAAATCTAAAAGATTATAAAATCCACTTTGCTTATTTTCGATAGAGTAAGCTAATTTTTTCAGACCCCAATGTTCGGTTGAAATAATTTCTGCACCTTTTTCAGACAGGTAGTCTTCAAATTTTTTTACTGTCTCCTTTACCTGATCTTCAGATAAAACGGGATTTAGAATGAAAACAGCTTCGTAATGATTCATATATTTTATTAAAAAATTGATCGCAAAAATACATTTTTAAAATCGACTTGCAAAATTTGAGGTGGCATTTAATTGTAGGGGTCAACATCAATCAAAATATCAATATTTCTAAAAAAAGAAATACTTTCAAAGCTTTTTAAAATTTTATTTATAAATACTTTAGATTTTTTTAAATTATTATTAACTGGAATCTTAATTAAGATATCTTTTATGTGCTTATTATTTATTCTAGCTATCATAGGAGATTCCGGTCCGAGCAATTGACTTTTAAATTGATTTCTTAAAGCTTCAGATAGCCAGTTAGATGATTTAATTAACTTATTTAAATCTTTGTGTTTTAAAGTGATTTTAATCAATTTTGTATAAGGTGGGTATTCAAAAGCAAACCTTTGATTAAGTTGTTCATTAAACATTCCTAAATAATCGTTTTTAACAATTTTATTTATCAAATCATGTTTAGGATTGTAAGTTTGTATAACTACCCTGCCCTGTTTTTTTGCTCTTCCTGATCTTCCCGCAACTTGTTGAAGAAGTTGGAAACATTTTTCTTGAGATCTAAAATCTGGAAAATAAATCAAACTATCTGCATTCACAACACCAACCAATGACACATTTTTAAAATCAAGTCCTTTAGTTAACATTTGAGTTCCTACCAAAAGTTCAAAGTCATTGTTTTCGAAAGCAGTTATAATTTCTTGAAAAGAATTTTTTTTTCTTGTAGAATCGTGATCCATTCTTTTGACAACTATTTCAGGAAATATAGTTTTTATATCTTCTTCAATTTGTTGAGTTCCTACTCCTTTTTTTAAGATTGTATTCTTAGAGCATTTTTTACATTTTGTATTATTTTCTTCTTTAAATCCACAATGATGACACTTTAACTCATTAGTTGATTGATGATACGTTAGACTGACGTCACAATTAATACATTGATAAACATAACCACATGAACTACATTCCAAATAGGGAGAATGACCTCTTCTGTTTTGAAATAGTATCACCTGTTCACTATTATCAAAACTTTTTTTAATATTTTTCAATAATATATCAGAAAAATTTCCATTCATCTTCTTTTGTGAGATAGATTCTTTTAAGTCATTTATTATTATTTTAGGTAGACTAATATTACCAAATCTTTTATTTAATTTTATAAGTCCATACTTATTAGTGATTGCATTAAAATAAGATTCTAAGCTAGGAGTAGCTGATCCCAACAAAACCTTTGCTTTGTGAATACTTGATAAAAAAATAGCAGAATCTCTTGCATGATATCTAGGAGCAGGATTAAATTGTTTATAAGCATTTTCATGTTCTTCATCAACGATAATTAAACCTAAATTATTGTACGGTAAAAAAATAGAGGATCTGGCTCCAACTACCACTCTAGCTTTACTATCATTTTTAATTACTTTTTTCCAAATTTCTGTTCTTTGCTCTTGAGAATATTTTGAATGATAAACAGCTAAAGTTTGACCAAAATATTTTTTTAATCGGGAAATCAACTGAGTAGTCAAAGCAATTTCAGGAACCAGGTACAATACTTGTCGGTCTTTTAGTAAAAATTCATTTATTAATTTTACATAAATCTCTGTTTTTCCAGACGAAGTAACCCCGTGTAATAAAGAAACATTTTTAGTTTTAAAACCAAAACATATTTCTTTATAGGCTCTATTCTGATCATCACTTAATTTTTTTATTTGATCTTTTTCACTAAAATCAAACTGAACACGATTTACTGTTTCAATCTTCTTTTTTAAAACATTGGAATCAATTAAATTATTAATTGTAGCTCTTGAAACACCACTTTTTTTCATCAATTCTTTGATTGACGGGTAGTTATCTTTTGAAAAAGAAAAAAGTGATTCAATAGTTTTTTGTTGAGATTTCTTATGTTTTAGAGACTTTAATAATTTTAATTTTTCTTGATTATTAATAGGATAATTATGAAAAAGAACCCTGATAATACTTTTAGGCTTAAAGTAATCGTAAATCTCTTCTTTTAATTTTATTAAGCCATGATCAGAAAGTTCACTTATAGTTTTATTTATATTCTTTTTTTTAAGAATTGATATAATTTCTTTATAAGTAATTTTCTTATTTAACAGTAAATTTTGAAATACAATTTTTGCATTTTGAGTTAATTCAAGGTCTTCTTTATCTTTATTAATTAAAACTATTTCACTTTCGCTTTTTAATAACAATAATTTAGGTAAACCCACTTTAAGCACTTGTCCTAGAGGAGACATGTAATATTCAGAAACCCATTTAAAAAAATCTAGTTGATTTTTATTCATAGTAGGTTCCTCATCTATGATAAATTCAATTTCTTTAGGACTATAAAGTTCAGGAATTTTGTTATGCTTTTCAGCCACAAGCGCTGTGATAAATTTAGATTTTCCAAAAGGAACAACCACTCTGAACCCAATTTTTAGAAATTCAAATTCTTTCAAATTAACTTTATAAGTAAAGATATTATCTAAAGGAAGTGGAACTATTACGTCAATAAAATAATTCATCTTATTTATTCTTCAATTTATAAATAACAACATTTAATTCGAATCCAAGCAAAAGAGATATGGAATTAATCCATATATATAACATCATAATAATTAAAGCACCAATCGATCCATATAGCTCATTATAATTAGAAAAATTATCAATATATATTCCAAAAAAATAAGTTGTAATTACTAATAAAAAAGTAGTCATAAATGAGCCAGGTGAAATAAATCTCAAATTTCTTCCCTCGATAGTCCCAAAGAAATAAAGAGAAGAGTACGCAACAAGTGCGACTAACATTAAGAAAATATATTTCAACAAAAAAAATAAATACGAAATTACTGTAATGTTTTTTGTGATTAGAAAATCAAAAAAAAATGAAAAAACAGTAGCAAACAGGGCTACTATTACTAAAATAAATCCTACCATAATAGCATATAAGTATTGTTTTAAAAAATTTCTTGAAAATTCAACGTGATAAGAATCTGAAAAACCTTCAAAGACTGAATTAACACCATTTCCAATTAGTATTATAGAAAAAAATAAAGTAGTGGATAATAAACCAGTTCTTTTATTACTATTAATATCAATAAAAATATCGTGAAAAAAAACAGATGATTTTTCAGGAATTAACGATTCTAATAAACCTAAAAAAATCTGATCAAAATTTTCAATTGGAAAAAAGGGTATCAAGTTCAATATAAATAGTAAAAAAGGGAAAAATGCCAAAAGAAAACTAAAAGAAATACTTCTAGCTCTATTGGTTATAGAACCTTTTAAAATTCCTGTAACATATAGACTAAGCAGGTCGTACAAAGAAAAACCATATAATATTTTCCATTTAATTGTTTTTAAAAAATTTGTTAAATAATTTATATTAGAAGTAACAAAATTAGTATTGTGCAAACTCATATATTTATATTAAATATAAATCAAAATTAATCCAATTGTCTGTTTAATGAAAATTAAGTTATTGGTTATTGGAAAAACATCTGACACTTTTTTAGCATCTTTAATTTTAAATTATGTTAAAAGAATAAAACGTTACATAAATTTTGAGATAATTGAGTTAAATAACTCAAAACTCAAAAAGGCAAATTTTTTAGAAATTCAAAAAAAAGAAGGAATTAAAATTCTAGAAAAAATAAGTAAAGAAGATCAAGTGTTTATATTAGATGAGAAAGGTAAAGGCTTTAACTCAATTGAATTTTCAAAATTCATTAAAAACAAAACAGCTAATTCTTCAAAAAATATAATTTTCATTATTGGAGGAGCATATGGTTTTTCTGAAAAAATTTATTCAAGATCCAATTCTACAATATCATTATCAAAAATGACATTCTCCCACCAAATAATTAGATTATTTGCGGTGGAACAACTTTACAGAGCTTTTACAATAATCAATAACCACCCCTACCATAATCAATAAACAATGAAATTAATTTTTGCATCAAGCAATAAAAGTAAATTTAAGGAGCTAGAAAAAATAATTCCAAAAAAAATTAAATTAGGAAATCTAAATGAACTTAATTTCTTTGAAGAAATTCCAGAAGATGAAAATACTATTGAACAAAATTCAGCTTTTAAAGCAAAGTTTATACATTCTAAATTTAATGTTAACGTATTTGCCGATGATACCGGACTTGAGGTCGAAGCTTTAAGCGGAAAACCAGGTGTCCACTCGGCTAGGTTTGCTGGTAATGAATGTAACTCAGAAAAAAACATCTATAAATTACTTGAAGAATTGAAAAACATCAAAAACAGAAAAGCAAGGTTTAAAACAATTATTTCATTAGTCTTAAATGAAAGGTTTTATCAATTTGAAGGAATAATTAATGGAGAAATACTTTTATCTAAAAAAGGAAGTAATGGTTTTGGATACGACCCTATTTTTAAGCCTGATGGTTATAAAAAAAGTTTTGCTGAACTATCGCTTGATATTAAAAACAAAATTAGCCATAGAGCTTTAGCATTGTCTAAACTAATTGATTTCATTAGCAGAAGTTAAAAATTAATTTTAATCCCAATAAAGATATTTTTAGTTTGTATTTTTGATTACATAATGATAAAAGCAAATAAGCATTTAATTTTTTTAATAATTTTTAGTTTCACAACTAATTATAGCTTAGCTCAAAACCAGACTTTAACAGGTTTTGTTGAAAACGCCGAAGATAATTCACCCATTCCTAGTGTTCATGTCATAAATCTTTCTCAAGTTATTGGAGTAATTTCTGACAAAAAAGGGAAATTCGAAGTTCCAGCAAAATTAAATGATACGTTATATCTTTCTTATCTTGGCTTCAAGCCGATAAAAGTAAGAGTCACAAATGATTTGCTCAAATTCAAAAATTCAAAAATACAATTAACTGAACTGGCTTATGCCTTAGAGGAAGTAATTGTAAGTCCATATAAATTAACAGGATACTTAGAAATTGATGCTAGAAATATTCCAATAAGTAGGTCTTTTAGGTATAGTATTCCCGGATTACCCTCCAAGGGATACGAAGGCGGATCAAGAAATATTGGTGCTTTTTCTAAAATTGTTAATTCTATATTTAATCCTGCTGATTTTCTTTATAATTTATTTGGTAAAAACCCTAGACAATTAAAGAAATTAAAGCAAATGAAGGATGACTATAGAATAAGAGAACTATTGGCCTCCAAATTTGACAGAGAAACTTTAAAAGAGTTGTTACAAATAGAAAAAATAGATATTGACGAAATTTTAATAAATTGCAATTACTCTGATAACTTTATTCTTTCAGCTAATGATCTTCAAATTTTAGATGCTATAAGCGGGTGTTATGAAGAATTCAAAGTACTTAATAGATAGTAAATTCATAATAAATTTTAAAAGATTAACTTTGTAAACTTTCAAAAGAAAGCATATGCAACTCAATTCCTTAAATGCTATTTCCCCGGTTGATGGGAGATATTTTAATAATACAAAAGAATTCAAAGATTTTTTTTCTGAACAAGCCTTGATAAAATACAGGATTTTAGTTGAAATTGAATATTTCATATCCTTGACTAAAACAGAAATTTTAGCACTTAATGATTTTCCGAAAAAATCAATAAAAAAAATAAGGGATATCTATTTGAATTTTACTTACGAGGATGCCCTTTCAGTGAAAGAGATCGAAAAGAAAACAAATCATGATGTTAAAGCTGTTGAATATTTCATAAAAAATAAGTTTAAATATTTAAAACTAAATAAGTATTTAGAATACATACATTTTGGATTGACATCTCAAGATATAAACAATACTGCTGTTCCACTTTCGGTTAAGAATGCTATGGAAAAAATATATAGACCAAACCTTACGGCACTTATTGATTTATTTGAAGAAAAAAGCAAGGAATACTCTAAAATTGCAATGCTTGCTAGAACTCATGGGCAACCAGCCTCCCCAACAAGATTAGGAAAAGAAATTAAAGTGTATCAAGTGAGACTAAAAGAACAATTAAAGTTTTTAGATTTAATTCCAATTGCCGCTAAATTTGGCGGGGCTACCGGAAATTTCAATGCTCATCACGTTGCATTTCCAAAAATTAATTGGAAAAAGTTTGGGACTTCTCTAATTAATGATTTGGGACTTCACCATTCTTATCCCACCACACAGATTGAACATTACGATCATCTTGCTTCTTTATTTGATTGTTTAAAAAGAATTAATACAATAATAATTGATTTTAATAGAGATATATGGACCTATATATCTATGGATTATTTTAAACAAATAATAAACAAAAATGAGGTTGGTTCCTCTGCAATGCCTCATAAAGTAAATCCAATAGATTTTGAAAATTCAGAAGGAAATCTTGGAATAGCTAATGCTATTTTCGAACATTTATCTTCAAAATTACCCGTTTCAAGACTTCAAAGAGATCTAACAGACAGTACAGTCCTAAGAAATGTGGGTGTTCCCTTTAGTCATACAATAATAGCTATAGGTTCAACAATAAAAGGAATTAATAAATTAATTGTGAATAAAGTGAAAATTGATAATGATTTAAACGAGAATTGGGCTGTTATAGCTGAAGCTATACAAACTATTCTGCGAAGAGAAGGATATTCCAATCCTTATGAAGCTTTAAAACAACTAACCAGAACAAATACAGAAATAAATAAGCACACAATTCATAATTTTATTGATTCGCTTGAAATAGAGGATGAAATTAAAATCGAATTAAAACAAATAACTCCGTCAAATTATACAGGAATTTAATCCCCTAGCTTATTAGTTTCGTCTTTATTAAAAGTAATACTAGTTTGAATCTTAGGAATATTTCGAATTTCCATATCTTTTTCTATATCATCTACTTGATCCTTTAGATCTTTTGTAAAAATAGTTTTCTTTCTTTTTTCAATCGGAGGGTTTAATTTTTCAGCATTTTCAAATTCAATTACACTTTCTAAAATTTCTCTAGGTAACTTCTTTGCCTTATCCAATGTACTTAGAAATTCTCGCTGGAAAAAATTATCAATTTGAATTCTTCTTTTGGTAGTATGAGCAAATTTTCCAATTACACTACACACATTATCTCTTTCTTCTGGACTTAATTTATCAACAAACTCATATTCTTCAATTTTTTTTAGACTTAAAATAATAGGCTCTAATGCATCCTTGGTAACTATAAACACATTGTAATCACCTATTTTATAACTAAACTGATCAATTACGTTTAAAGTATTAGATGGTATTACTAAAAACAAATCATTTTTAACATCATCATGTTTAGCATATTTTTTTAAATTCTCTGTCTGATCTTTTATATATTTTGGAAAGTTGTCTAAATTATTATTTGATGGACTTTTAGCATCAAAAATAATAAGTTGATCCATTATTTCAATCGAATTATCAGGCTTATTTCTAGGATGTGGAAATTCTTCTTGGCCTACATATTTAATTATATAATTTCTACAAATTTCTTTAAGGTAATTTTCTACATCTTTTTCGTGCTTTACCCACTGGCTCTTCATTTCTTCAAATTCGTCTTCTTTTTCTTGAACTCTTAGAGTATTTAATGACTGTTTTTCATCCTCAGCTGACCTCCTTAAGGTTATAAGTGCTTCAATTTCTTTTTTTGAATCTAAAATTCTTTTTTCCTCATCGTTATTAAGTTTAATGTTTTTATTTTTTAAATCATTTCTTTCGTCAGAAACAGATTTTAAAGATGTTTCTAACTCTGTTTTTTTGGTTTTAAGTTCATCTAAAAATTTGATTTGAATATTTAAAATATCTTTCTCTTTCTCTAATTCTTTAATTGATGATTCTTTAAAGCTTAAGTTCTTTTCTAATTCAATTATTCTAGAGTTATTTTTATCAATATTTAAATTCGGTTTTTTTAAATACAATAAAGCAAAACCAGCCAAAATAACCACTAAGATTATAAATTCCATAAAAATTATTTATTTTAAAAAAAA
>CESJ01119878.1_pt1 | contig 16168 bp, 10 predicted proteins | sample 356311 | NCBI WGS metagenome assembly CESJ01 (sample SAMEA2621487, study PRJEB7988) | marine metagenome | biome: marine biome (ENVO:00000447); feature: surface water layer (ENVO:00002042); material: "saline water (ENVO:00002010), including plankton (ENVO:xxxxxxxx)" | depth 5 m
TGCGACAACCCTTGCCGCTGTTATCCCATTCGCTGCAAACGCTCGCGCTATGATTTTTATGTTTTAGCTGCGTGCTGCCTATCGCGGTTGTTGCTAATATTCTTTTTTACTGCTCGATCTTCCCGTTTCTATACCCCCCTGTGCTGAGGGGTCGTCGTTCGACGGCGCAGTCAGCCAGATCGGTGACGACCAGGCACGTTCAGAGTGAGTGGGCCAGACTATTGCCGGGGGCTCACGTCCCAGGCGCAGAGCATCGTAGGTGCTCCAGCGACAGGTCGGAATCTCAAGCACTCGGACGTAATAAAACGCATCTAGCGCTGGGTTGTAGTCTGAGTCTGTCCATACCGCCGACAGTTCGGCGGCACCGCGATCGCGCGCCGGTTGGCAATTGGACAGGTCAACCGGCGCGATCAATTCTTCACACCGCCCCTCGCCATTGGGCACTCGCCCATCGGAGCAGGCGACATCGACGATCTTTTCATAGCTTTGGCCATCGTCGATCCAGCCCTTGATCACCTGCAAACGATCCAGCGGTACGGTCATTGGATCCATTTCGGCGCGCGCCATAAATGTTGGTTGTGCACCTGCCGACACGCTCAACTGCCCCCCCATGGGCACGCCCTGGGCGTAGCCGCTGGCGATCCCGCGCGGGCTGTCGAGCATCTGCTCGGTATAGCCATCGCCAGCAAAAAACCGCAGCCGAATGCGATTGCCACTGGTGGCGTAGGCCTCGCGCTGCTGCATACTGTCAAACAGCGCATCGCGGGTGTTCTCGACTGCCCATACCCCGGCCAACCCGCCGGGACTTCTCAGCATTGGCATACGCTTGGTGAGCTTCGGCGCTAATCGCTTGGCAGCGGGCGAGGTGAACAGCCCAACGGAGCCCCGATAGTCGTATTCTTCGGTGTCGCCTGGACTGCCGTTGTGATTGTCGGTGGCACCGATAAAACCCTGCTGGAACGGATTGATGCCAATTTCTTTTTGCATTTTAAGACCGCTTTTGAGCCCATCGCGGGCCATCGACGTGGGGTGAATACAGCCCAGCGATTCGCCCTCGGCGCAGACCGGAAAAAATTGTTCGAACGCGCATTCCTCGTCGGTGGTGTTGATGCCGATAGCGCACTCTGAATTGCCCTTGATCTGATAGAGTTCGATCAGCGGCTCATAGCGTGCCCGGCGTTGCCAATCCTCGCGCTGATATGCGTCGCCATCGATGGTCTGACGTCCATAGGCGAGCCCCCAGGTTTTATTTAAGTTGTGCGGAATGGTCAAAAATTCGCAGTCGTCGGCACAATCATCTTCCAGCATCTGCCACAGAATCGGTGCGGTGCGGGCATCGAATGCCGAGTAGGCATAGGTACTGGTGTGCTGATTGCGAAAAATAACGTTGCGGTGATGCTTACCGGTGCCCGCCAGCGGCGGTGAATATTCATAGCCGGCAAAGGCGGTAAATACCCCGGGGCGATTGTATTGCTCGGCTTTGGCTTTGATCAGTTCCCACATCGGCCGACCGTGGTCTATCGCCTGCCGCGCGGTACACTGCCCGTCGATCAATTCACACAAAAAGTCCGGTATCTGCAGCGGCCGGTCGACCCCCAAACTCATGGCGGTCATAAAAAACCCCAGCGAGGGATTGTCAAAACCCGCGCAAAACTCACTCACCGCGCGGGGCAAGTCGGTGCCGTTAAAGCACACATCCATCATCCAAAAGGTCTCGGCGTGATCGGTGATTGCGACAAAGTCGAGCGGTCTGGATAACTGCAGCGCTTCGCCCGCCAGCGTGGTGAGCGGTTCGCCTAGGGCAAAGGCGTACGCTTGATCGAGATCGTTGCGGTTGCCGAACAGGTAACTGTCAAACGACAGCGAACTGTGGACGTGTAAATCGCCAAAATAGAGGTTTTTATCGGCGTTGGGTGCCTGCAACTGTGTGCCGCGCGGTGTCGGCTGAAAAAATGCCGCTTCGTTCTGCGCCGCAGTCTCGGCGCTCAGCGCGGCGAGGTTTTCGTCGGTCAGGGCAATAAAGCCAGAGGTCGCCTGTCGGTATTTATAATAGGCTACGCCGCTAGCGGCCACCACGATCAACAAAATGCCCAAGGTAATTTTTTTCATTGCGCTCCTTCTTATTTTAAATGCCAACGCGCTTATTTTAAACGCTAACGCCAAAAAACGCGCGGGCTCTGGGAGTATTTTTGATCGTGTTATATTGAGTCAATGATCTCGATAAGATACCGTCATAATACTCTTATAAGCCCTCAAAATGGTAGCTGTGAGAGCCGCTGCCTGGCACGCATCAGCGATATTATTAGATGCCAAAGTGCAGCGCAGCATCGCTCGCCAGTGGTTGCTTAAACAGTTTCCGATCGGCGCGAAAGTCCTGCGGATTGACCCAGGGCGCGGTATCGCCCTGCCTTGGGAATAGGTGCATCACACGCTCGATATACCCCGCGGGAAAGCCATCGATCCAATCTCTACTGGGCATATCCAGCAATCCATCGGGTACCCTCGGCACCACGCTCGATGCACCGGTCGCAGACATATGGTTGAGGGTCCGACAGACCCACTCGGCGATCAAATCGGCTCGCAGCGTCCAGGACGCGTTGACATAACCAAAGGTCGATACCATATTCGGCACATCCGACACCATCAAACCCTTATAGGTCCAGCGCTTGGAAAAGTCGATCACGGCACCGTCGACAGAAAATTGTGCGCCGCCAAACACCACTAACTGCAGACCGGTCGCCGTGATCACGATATCGGCGTCGAGGTGATCGCCGGATGCTAGCTGCACCCCTGTGGCGCTAAAACTATCGATTCGATCGGTGACCACGCTAGCTCGATCACCGCGCAGCGCGGCAAACAAATCGCCATCGGGAATCAGGCATAAGCGCTGATCCCACGGATTGTAGGCGGGGGTAAAGTGCCGGTCGACATCGTATCCATCGCCTAATTCACTGCGTACCTTAGCCAATAGCCCGCGTTTGATCCACTGCGGTGCGTACCTTGTGCTTTTATAGAGAACCTCTTGAAACAGGGTATTGCGCAGACGCGTAAAGCGATACGCCCAGTGTGGCGGCAACAACGCGCGTAAACCGTTGGCAAACCAGTCTTCGGAGGGGCGCGATATCACATAACCGGGCGAGCGCTGAAGCATCACCACCTGCGCTGCGCGTTCGGCCATCACTGGCAATAGGGTGACAGCGGTGGCGCCTGAACCAATGATCACTACCTTTTTGTCGCTGTAGTCCAGATCCTCCGGCCAAAACTGCGGGTGCACGACCCGACCGCCGAAGCGCTGGATATTTGGCAATTGCGGATCGTGCGCCTGCTGATAGCTGTAATAGCCCGAGCACATGTACAAAAATTTGCAACTTAGCGTGCTGTCGTCGCCATCTTGCTGGGTAATTTGAAGCGTCCAACGCGAAGTCTGGCTGCACCAATCCGCAGCTACCAGCGTCTGATCAAAGCGCACCTGTCGATGAACGTCATATTGATCGGCGGTGTTTCGCACATACTCGAGTATCGATGCACCATCGGCAATCGCCTTGGCACCCTCCCAGGGTTTAAAACTATAACCCAGAGTGTGCATATCGCTGTCCGAGCGAACCCCCGGATAACGAAACAGATCCCAGGTGCCACCAATGGCTTGCCGACTCTCCAATATCGCGTACTTTTGCTCTGGGCACTTTTCAGTGAGATGGCAAGCTGCCCCGACGCCAGACAGTCCTGCACCCACGATAACAACATCCAAATATTCTGGCTGCATAGACGCCAATGCCCCGAAACCTGGTCCACGCGCCGACGCTGCATGGCGGCGGGCGAGTTGACAAAATTAAAACGCAAGACTACAGGCTGGATCGTGGCAGCGCAAATAACCCCGCACCGCCGCCATCCGCCATCCGCCATCCGCAAAGCGGCGCATGGGTGTTTGATCGATGCACAAGTTGTGCGATTTTATTTACCAACATATTAATGATTGTATAAACTGACAGTAGGTATAAAATCACTCAAACTAGGCTGTTTGAGAACAGCATTCTGTTTTGATCGAGCGGTAATTAGTCGTTTATGTATTGCACTATGCGGCTGCAACGCCCGTCTGCCACAGCGTTGAAGGTGGCGAGGCGTATAATTTAACCGATACATCATCTATTATCAGATCGAGATTGAATCGACGTATTATGACGGCTCATACACCATCATCCGGCGCCGCAGAGGTCACCGAACTGCACCTAGACGATCAAGGTCTGGTCGAGCTTGATTTATCGCCCTATCCGAAGCTGCAGTTGCTCTATTGTGGTGGTAATCAACTTACCGAATTGGATCTATCTCACACCCCCAAATTACACAAACTCTGGTGCCCTGACAATCTATTGACCGAACTCGACCTGTCGCATACGCCGAATTTATTTTTACTCGGCTGTGACAGCAACCAGATCTGCCAATTGGATCTGGTACATTTGGAGTATTTGGAATATCTGTTTTGTAAATACAACCAACTGAGCACGCTGAATTTAAGCCACAACCCGTTTATGCTCAACGTCGCCTGCGATCACAACCAACTGACCGAGTTAAATATAACCGGTGCGCTAATGCTGGAAAATCTGTCCTGTAGTAACAACCAATTGACCTCATTGGATCTCACCAACAAACCCAAACTAGAGGGCCTGCTGTGCTGTGAAAACCAACTGCAATCGATCGATCTGGCCAACAAACCCCTTCTCGCGACGCTGTTGTGCCACGAAAACCAGTTGCGCGAGATCAATCTACACAACAAAACTCAGATGCGCCAACTGGCCTGCAGCCACAACACCATAGGTCAGTTAAATTTGTCGAATATGCCGCTACTGCAGCATTTAGCTTGTAATAATAACCGTCTCGAGGGGTTAAATTTAACCAATAAGCCGATGTTGCTATCGCTGTATTGCCACGAGAATATGCTCACCGAATTGGATCTTGCAGACCTATCGAAACTGCAAGAACTCGCGTGCAGTCACAATCAATTGACATCGTTAGATCTGTCGGCAACGCCCGAACTGGTCTCGCTTTACTGCCATAACAACCGCCTTTTGGCGCTCGACCTGTCCTCGACACCGCAGTTAAAAGAGCTTTCGTGCTCGAACAACTTTCTCTCCGAACTCGACCTCTCGAGCGCCAGCGATTTGCAAGACATCGATGTCTCGGGCAACCCCCTGGGCAGTCTCGATCTCTCGCAGACGGCGATTTCTAAACAGCTTCATTGACACGCGAGAGATGGCGTTGCCCGCGTGCACTGCCACCGTCCGTCATTCAGTGACTGTCATTAAGCGCTTGTCATTGATCACCATACAACCGCGCAGCCAAGGACGGATGTATTTGTCTTTGTGCTTTGCTAGACTCGGATCAAAATTTGGAGTCAGCATGGCGTGTCTATTTTTTACACAGCACTTTTTAATGGACTCAGCACCAAGTCGCGGTCACCGCCCGCGTTATAGCCCCAGTAGTCAATCGGCGGCGGGTGGCCGACGATGACAGCTCACCGGCGATGTCTCTTAAACTGCGATCTCGGCGAGAGTTTTGGCGCTTGGCGAATGGGCATCGATGAGCAGGTGATGCCATTTATCGATCAAGCAAGCATCGCCTGTGGTTTTCATGCGGGCGATCCCATGATCATCAACAAAACCTTGCTGCTGGCCCAACAGCACGGCGTCTCTGTTGGCGCGCATCCGAGCTATCCAGATATCGCAGGATTTGGAAGGCGCTCGATGACCCTCCCAGTCAGTGAATTAATCGCCATCATGCATTACCAGATCGCCGCCCTCGACGGTATGGCCGCTAATCTCGGCATCCAGTTAGACTATGTTAAGCCCCACGGTGCTCTCTACAATGACATGATGATCGATGCGAGGATTCGCGCGGCTGCAATGCGCGCGGTCGCCGAACACCACCGACCCCTGGCCTTTATGATGCAGGCCACCGGCGATGCTGAAAGCCACAGATACGAGGCCGATGCCGCTGGGCTTGAGGTGTGGTTTGAGGGCTTTGCCGATCGCTGCTACGACGACCACGGTCGACTGCTAGCCAGAAATCGAGAGGGTGCGGTGCACGGCCGCGATCAAATGCTCGCGCAAGTCACACAGTTGATCGAGCACAACTCAGTGACTACCGCGAGCGGCCGTCGACTCATGTTGCAGATAGACTCGCTGTGCGTGCATGGCGATAATTTAGCCGCGGTCGAGGCAATCGCCGACATTCGACGCCTGATCGAGCCATGAGTCAACCGCCCCATCAACCAATAAATCCGCTGCGCCACAGGATTGCAATCGCCGGTGAAAACTCCTTAATTGTCTACTTCGGCGACCAACCAAGCGCCGCGATCAGCGCAGAAATCGCCGCCATCGCCAGCGATTTAAAAGCCACACTCGGCGAACTATTAATCGATTCGGTGCCGTCCTACGCCTCGCTATTGTTGATTTATGATGGGCTGCACACCGATCACTTTGCTATCCGCCGCGCGGTGCGCGTCTCGATCGAGCGCTGGCCGCATAAAATGCCCGAGTCATGCAGTCAATTACTAATACTACCGGTATATTACAGCGTAGAATCTGGCCCCGACCTAGAGGCCCTTGCCGCGCACGCGAAACTGGCACCGGAGCAGGTTATCGCGCTGCATCAACAGACCGAATACCGCGTTTATGCGATCGGCTTTGCACCCGGTTTTGCCTATCTGGGGGAGGTTGATGAACGCATCGCCGCACCGCGCAAGGTAACGCCGCGTCTGCGCGTGCCGGCGGGAGCAGTGGCCATTGCCAACCGCCAAACTGCGGTCTACCCATCGACATCACCGGGGGGGTGGAATCTTATAGGACGCTGCCCGAGCCCGATGTTCGATCCTCTAGCAACGCCCTGTATGCCGGTAAAAGTGGGCGACAGAGTGCGCTTTACCGCCATCGACCGCGATCGTTATCTGGCTCTCGGAGGGAAATTGTGAACCGCGGATTCAAAGTGATTCAGCCAGGGTTTTTGTCGCTCTATCAGGACAGCGGCCGCCATGGCTGGCATCGCCTCGGACTGACCACGGGCGGCCCCATGGATCGTCAGGCCCATCGCTGGGCCAACCGCTTGTGCGGCAATAATGCGCAATGCGCGACCCTAGAGGTCACTGTTGGCGGACTACTGCTAGAGGCATTAATCGACACCTGCATCGCCTTCACCGGCGCCGATATGGCGCTTCAAATCAATGCTGTAGTCGTCGATCGCTGGCAGAGTCTGAGCGTCAAGCGCGGCGACCGCATCGAGTTAGGTATGGCAACCGCTGGCATGCGCGGCTATTTAGCCGTCAGCGGTGGTTTTCTCGGCACCCCGATGTTCGGCAGCTTGGCCAGCGTCCCGCGAGAGCGTCTCGGCGGACATCGGCAGGATGGTAGTGCCCTGCAACGCGGCGATATGCTGCACTGCGCCGCGCTCGACAATCGACCTCCGTGCCGCGCGCTCCTGCCGGCTAGGCGACCACCCCGGCCAGCCGAAAGCGTGCGTTTAAGGGTGATTCGCGGTTATCAAGCAGCGGTGTTTAGCGGCGCGCAGCAACGGTTATTTTTTAGCAGCGATTACCGCCTAACCAAGTCAAATGATCGCATGGGCGCGCGGCTCGCTGGCCCAGCCATAGGGTCAGTCGCGACCGCACTTCTGTCTGAGGGAATTTGCCTCGGCGCGGTACAAATACCCGCCGATGGGCAACCGATCATTCTCCTCAGAGACCGTCAAACCATCGGCGGCTACCCAAAGATTGGCGCGGTACTATCCCTCGATCTCGATGGTCTCGCGCAACTGCCCCCCGGCGGTACGGTTAGCTTTGAGAGCATCAGCATAGAACAGGCTCATGCTGCGGTGTTGCTGGCGGAGAGAAAATTTCTCGCCACCGAACTCAGCAAAGTTTGAGTTTTCCCGCGTCGGACCTCGTTTACACAGGTTAGCCAGTAAGGGCAGAACCCGATTGCGCGATTGCTGGGGTGCACTTGCGCTACAACAATCCGCGTGGAAACTGAAAAATTAATCGGTGCAGTCTATAATGCAGGCAACTGGAGGCGGTCGATGCGCATGCAAACAAAATTAAATTTAGCTACAGGGTGGTGGGGTCGTGCAATGGCGCTGCTGTTGAGCCTGGCGTCGCCTGTAATAACCGCCGCCGAGCAGTCGATTCTGGATGCCAACTCGCGATTTCATCCGGTATACAGTCCATCCGGTATGGTTGTCTCGCAGGAGATTATTGCCAGCCGTGTCGGCGCTGAAATCCTCAGCCTAGGCGGCAACGCTATCGATGCAGCCGTCGCCACGGGCTTTGCGTTGGCCGTTACCCTGCCCCGCGCAGGTAATCTGGCGGGCGGTGGCTTTATGCTGATTTATCTGGCTAAAGAGAAAAAAACCATCGCCATCGACTATAGAGAAATGGCACCTGCCGCCGCGCATCGCGACATGTTTCTCGACGCCGCAGGCGATGTCGACAATCAGCTCGCCAGACACAGCCTGCAATCATCCGGAGTACCCGGCACGGTGGCAGGACTACTGCACGCCCATCACTCTTATGGCGTGCTCGAGCTAAAGCAAGTCATGGCACCAGCCATTGCGCTAGCCCGCAATGGCTTTGCAATGAGCGTCGACCTGGCGACTAGTCTGGATTCACGCTACGACCGCTTGACCCGCAACGCAGCCACCCAAGGCTATTTTTACAAACCCGACGGTAAGCGCTACAAGCCGGGTGAACAATGGGTACAAGCGGACCTCGCGGCAACCCTGCAACGCATCGTTAAGGCCGGGCGCGATGGATTTTATAGCGGTCAAACGGCGGCATTAATCGTCGCAGAAATGCAGCGCACTGGGGGCTTGATCACCCGCGCTGATCTCGACAACTACCGCGTGGTCGAGCGCGCGCCGGTGTGCGGTGAATATCACCAACATCAGGTCTGCGCCATGCCGCCGCCATCCTCGGGTGGCGTGCACCTCGTGCAGATGCTAAACATTCTAGAAGACTGGGATCTACCGGCACTCGGTCACAACAGCGCCGCCTATATCCATCGACTGGTCGAGGTCATGCGGCGCGCCTATGCCGACCGTAGCGCCTATCTGGGTGATCCAGATTACTACGCAGTGCCGGTCGCAGAAATTACCGATAAAAAATATGCTGCAGTCCTGCGCGCCGGCATCGCGCTCGACAAGGCCGGTGCTTCCGACAAGGTGCAACCGGGGCTAGAAATCGATCCGGATAGCCTGTTGCGGACTCAGCCCACCACCAATCCGGAATCCACAGAGACCACACACTATTCCAGTTGGGACCGCTGGGGCAATGTCGTCAGTAGCACTACCACCTTAAATTTCGGCTACGGTAACGGGATCTCAGTAACCGGTGGTGGGTTTTTAATGAACAATGAAATGGATGATTTTTCGGCCAAGCCCAACACCCCAAACGTCTTTAACCTCCTTGGCGGCAGCGCCAATGCGATTCAACCCGGTAAGCGTCCGCTATCGTCGATGACTCCGACACTGGTATTCGACAGCAGCGGCGTGCCCTTGTTAGCGACTGGAAGCCCCGGTGGCAGTACTATTATCACCGTGGTGCTGCAAACCATACTCAACGTACTAACCTTTGACATGCGTATCGCCGAGGCGTCGTCGGTGCCGCGCATTCATCATCAGTGGTTTCCCGACAAACTCTACTACGAATCGGGTATCTCCCCCGACACCCTGTCTGCGCTAAGCGCGATGGGCCATACCATTAATTCAAAACCGAGTATTCTCGGCGCCACCCAGAGTATCCAGAAGGGCCCCAACAACAGTTTACTGGGCGCGTCTGATCCGCGCCGTCAAGGTGCTGGCGCGGTCGCTGAACCTTAACCAAGGTCGGCGTTTAAAACCCGTCAGCAGGATGTATCCGCCGTTGGTACATGGTTAGCTCTTGACGCACTATGACCGAGATGAGCGGGTCAACGCCGTGGACAAAAATTTGTATCGATCCAATCAATCCAAAACGCCGCCATCGCGGCTCAAGCGCGGCGCCGTTGCAGCCATCATTGGACTGGTCTGTGCGTTGGCGATTACCGCCGCAGTAACGCCGGTGTGGGTCGCGCAAAAAGTCACCTACCAAACCTATATCACGGTCGATGGTCAAGCGGCCTACCTAGACGAGGGCATCGAGCGACTGATAGGCACACCGGTGCCCCTCAGCGAATCTGCTTTGCGAACCGACGCGCTGCAGGCCGCCGAAACTCGCCCCCAAGTCAAACAACAGTGGGTTGTCGAGACCGTCGAAAGCGACGGTGAAAGCCGCCAACAGATCTCTCGACTACAACTTAAATACCACTATGGGCCCTGGTCGCTGCTGCCCGCCCTACTGGCCATCGCCCTCAGCCTGGTGACCCGCGATCCACTGATTGGGCTGTTTACTGGCATTGTCGCTGGCGCATCTATGCTGGTAGATTTTGACCTCGCCAGCGTCGCCTCACCGAGTGCTGCTGGCGTGCTGGTCATGTACCTGTGGTTGCTCGGCGGTCTGATGGGCCTGTGGTCGCGTACTGGGGCCGCCAAGGCCTTCGCCGAATTTATGACCGACCACTTTGTCCGTGGGCCAAGGTCCGCAAAACTGGTCGCCTGGGGCCTTGGCGTGGTGTTATTTCAAGGTGGTGCGATCAGCACTGTGCTAGTCGGCACCACGGTAAAACCGCTGACGGACCAACACAATATCAGCCATGAAGAACTCGCTTATATCGTTGATTCCACCGCGTCACCGATCGCTGCTGTGATCGCGTTTAACGGCTGGCCGGTCTACGTACAGGCGCTAATTTTTGTTCCCGGCGCAAGCTTTTTGGCGACCGATGCCGACCGTATCGCTTTCTTTTTCAACAGCGTGCCATTGAGTTTTTACGCTATTCTGGCCGTACTCGGCACGCTATTATTGAGTCTGGATATCACCGGTTTTTGCGGCCCCGGAATACGCCGTGCCCGTCAGCGAGCCCGCTCCACTGGGCAACTCGACGCGCCCGGCGCGAGGCCTTTAAGCGCGCGGCAACTGCAACGGCTCGAGGTACCCAGTGACTACCGACCTCACGTGGTAGAATTTTTATTGCCATTAACGCTGTTGATTGGGATTGCCGTGGTCAGCACTACCATCGGCGGTTCGCCGAAAATTATCCTCGCATTCGCCAGCGCCTTGGTGCTATCGATGGCCATGGCATTGTTCAAGGGTATGCGCCCGCGGCAGATTATGCAGGGGTTTGGTAACGGTTTACAGGGTGTGGTTGTGGCGTCCGCGGTATTGATTTTGGCGATCGCTCTGGGCACACTCAGTAACGCGGTGGGCGGCGGCCTCTATCTGGTGATGCTACTTAGCGCATCCATGCCCTTTTGGATCACGCCCGTGTGTCTGCAATCGATCGCTATTGTCACGGCGTTATCCACCGGCACCAGTTGGGGTACCTTTGCTATAGTCTTTCCTCTGGCGATGCCCCTCGCCTGGTCAATCGCCCTAACTCAAGGACTAGACAATACCCTATTGTTTATGTCGGTGTGCTTTGCCGCGGTATTAAATGGCAGCGTTTATGGCGATCAATGCTCGCCAATTTCTGATACCACCATCCTCAGTTCTATGACCACCGGTTGTGATCTGATGGATCACGTCAAAACCCAAATCGTTCCCGCCAGTGCAGCCGCCGCCCTAGCCGCGATACTGTGGACTATCACGGTGGCGGTCTTGGTTTAGCGCGACACACATCCACCGATACAATTTTTTCAATACAACCTCCACCGATTCAATCATCGGTGAGATTGTACAACTGGGTATTACCGCCCCTTACCACCAGATTTTCTGTGCGGGTGCGCTCGCGTAACATCCCCAGCAGCCAAGCATAAGTGTAATCCCAATCGTGTTGTGGCCACTCGATCAGTGGAATGATACTCGCCGATCTCTCGGCCATGGCACGACGCAGGTTCGCGCTATCGCTATGACGGCTATTGGCCATGACGCCGGCCACCCAGGGTTGCTCGATCAATATCGCCAGAAAATCAATCCAAACTATTTTCAACAAGTCTTCGGGCAAACCCAATCGCCGATAGGTCGCATGAATTTCGGTCAGCGCATCGACGTGCAGATGCTCGACCGCAACCACCACCGCGCAACCACATAGCAATGCGCTGGCGAGCTGTTTTTGCACCGCGTCCATGGCGTCGTTGGCGGTCACAACCAACACCATAATGCCGCGGCCGAGCAAAGTCAGTTGATTGTCCTCACCGGTGGGTCCTGGCAACACCAGTGGTGCCGAGAGCGCGTTATCGACCTGCGAGTCGAGCCGGCGCATAAACTCTGGCCGCCCAGCAAGCGCGCGTGCGACGATACTCGATCGCTGTTCGTGCGGCGTCGATTGCCAGCGTCGCTGTGCTTGGCGAGCCGTTTGTAAAATCTGCATATCTAAGGGTTTAGTGGTTGCCCGCGGCTCCCACAATGATGTTGACCGAACTGCGGCCAGCGTGCGGATCGCCGATGCTGAAAAGCCAAGTAGATAATTTGGCCCGCCGGCCTTCGGGCCGGTGCCTGACAATCCGCAACCGCCAAACGGATTGACCCCGACCACTGCACCGACCATATTGCGATTGATGTAGGTGTTGCCAGCCGAAGTGTTGCTGTAGACACTTTGACAAAACCCCTCGATCCTGCTGTGTATACCCAAGGTCAGGCCAAAGCCAGTTGCCTCGATCTGCTCAAGAACCGCATCGAGTTGGTCCTTCGAATAACGGATCACGTGCAAAATAGGGCCAAACACTTCGCCGTCGAGCTGCGCCAGTGAGTCGATTTCAAATGCATGGGGCGCAACGTACCGCCCCGCTTTGCAGTCGTCTCCAAGCGGTACTTTGGCGATCAATATTGCCTCGCGCTGCATGCGCTCAATGTGCGCGTGTAAGCGCTGCTGGGCAGCACCGTCGATCACCGGGCCGAGGTCGCTAGACAACCACTGTGGATCACCGACGCTCATTGCATCCATGGCCCCGGCGAGCATACCCAGAACCCGATCGGCGATATCGGTTTGCAAAAAAAGCACCCTAAGCGCCGAACAGCGCTGACCGGCGCTGCCAAAAGCCGATGCAATAACGTCATCGACCACCTGCTCGACTAGCGCGGTAGAATCGACCAACATACAGTTCTGGCCACCGGTCTCGGCAATCAGCGGAATCGGTCCATCCCGACGCGCGGCCAATCCCCGGTTGATGCTCTGCGCTGCCCGAGTAGATCCTGTGAACGCCACCCCGGCGATGCGCGCATCACCCAACAGCGCCGCGGCGATCTGCGGGCCATCGCCGAGCACCAATTGGAGCGCTTCGGGCGATACTCCTGCGCGGTGGAACAAGCCCACTGCGAAGGTTGCAATGGCCGAAGTTTGCGGGGCCGGTTTAGCAATCACAGCATTGCCTGCCAACAGCGCCGCGGCCACTTGACCGACAAAAATCGCCAGCGGAAAGTTCCACGGACTGATGCATAAAAATACCCCGCGACCGCGCATATCACCCCACCTCTGCGCTTGCAGCCCGTAGTAGCGACAAAAGTCGATCGCCTCGCGCACTTCCGAAACCGCATCACCCTGCGTGCGCCCGCCTTCAAGGACTATCATCGCCACGAGAGTCATCAGGTCCCGCTCCATCAGATCGGCAACGACGTGGAGATAACCGGCGCGAATACTCGGAGCAAGGCGATTCCACTCTGGCTGTGCGCGATCAGCTGACGCCAGCGCGCCGAACACATCGACCAGTGACGTGGCCACGTAATGGCCGATAACCTGTCGTTGATCCGCCGGATTATAAAGCGCCTCTTGGGGATCCCCGACGGCGACCCCATCGATAATTGCATGGGCCGCCAGAGCCGGCATCTGTGCGATCGTGGCGCTCAGTGCAGCGACGCCAAGCGTATCGTCTAGATCGAGGCCCGGCGAATTTTTGCGGATTTCACCGACGCTACTAAACAATTGATCGGGGCGAGCTATTTTTTTGTGAGTGTAGGGAAATACCTCGGCAACCTGATCTCGAGTGTCTTGTAACAACGTCTTTAACGGCGTCTGAGGGTCGAGAAACGCGTTGACAAATGAGCTGTTAGCGCCATTTTCGAGTAGCCGGCGCACTAGGTACGGTAGCAGATCGGCGTGCTGACCGATGGGCGCATAAACGCGCACCGGAATAGCCGCAGACCCTCGGCGATGATTGAGCTGTGCATAGAGAATATGCCCCATACCATGCAACCGCTGAAACTCAAATTCGCGATCTTGAGCCAGATCTATAATCATGGCCACGGTATAGGCATTGTGGGTCGCAAACTGCGGATACACCGCTTCTGGTGCAGCCAGTAGACGTCCAGCGCAATGCTCATAACTGAGATCGGTGTGCGCCTTGCGGGTATACACCGCGTAGTCCTCTAGACCCAATTCCTGTGCTCGTTTAATCTCACCATCCCAATAGGCCCCCTTGACCAACCTCACCGGCACACGGCGACCGGTCTGTCGCGCCAATTCTATCAACCACTGAGCAACCAAGGGAGCACGCTTTTGATAGGCTTGCAGCACAAAACCGAGCCCTTGCCAACCGGCCAGATCGACATCCTCGGCCAGCGATTTAAAGATATCCAACGATAAATCTAGACGGTAGGATTCCTCCGCATCGATGGTCAAACCAATATTGTGGTGTTTTGCTCGCAGGCAAAGTCGCTTGATGGTGGGCAGTAACTCCGCCATCACCAAACGCTGTTGGGCCAATTCGAAATGTGGATGCAATGCCGATAGTTTGACTGAAATGCCGTCGGCCTCCTGCACGCCTTTGGCGCTGTTGCGCTGACCAATTTCATCGATCGCATCGGCATAAGCGCGGGCGTAATTGGCTGCATCGGCGTAGTGTCTTGCGCCCTCCCCCAGCATATCAAACGAGTAGCGGGTACCCGGCTGGGTATTTTTTGCACCGCGCTGTAAACCCTCGACAATGGTGCGCCCAAGCACATACTGACCACCCATGACCTTCATAGCGCTGATCGTCGCCGTTCGCATCGCCGCATCGGCAACTACGAACCCCAATGATTTGGATTGAAACACAGTCTGCGAAGTAGCGTCGGTGTTCCCGCGGGTCAAGTGCTTAGCCAACACCAAACCTCGCGTGCAGATATTTACCAGCGCCGAGCCCGATCCGCGCAGGTGAGCACGCCAGTTGCCAGCTTGGAGTTTTTCGGCAATTAAACGATCGATGGTGCTGGTGTCCGGCACGCGCAGCAGCGACTCCGCAAGGCACATCAATTGCAAACCCTCAGCATTCGACAATCCATACTCCAAAAACAGCGCGTCGAGCATGTCGAATTGCTTTTTATCCAACCGACAGGCGACAACTAATTTTTTTGATTCGGCCAATACCCGTTGCCGCGAGCGCGCCGAGCGAGGGGTCGATTGCAGTAGCTCGGTAACTACGCTGTGTTCGTCGCTGCGGATAGTCCTGCGCAGTTGCTCTCTGGTCGCGGAAACATTCATAAACACCTCGATTTATTATTATGTGGTATTTTGACCTAAATGCATTAGCATTTGACTCTAAATTTGCTATATTAATAGTATATAATATGTTTAATACGAAATTTTTAGATTTTTATTCTTATAGCGAAACTATTAGAGAGGCATCCCAGATCAAAACGATTCAGCAACTAGACCGTACCGATCGCAAGATTCTCGAGGTGCTACAGAAAAATGCGCGCATCGCCAACGTCGCTCTGGCGCGCAGGGTCAACCTGACGCCAACGCCATGCCTAGAGCGGGTTAAGCGCCTTGAAAAAGACGGTTTTATCACTGACTATGTCGCGTTGTTAGACCCGATCAAGGCGAATGCGGCGCTCTGCGCCTATCTTGAAATTCAACTCAGCGAGACCACCACCGAGGCCCTTCAGCGCTTTAACCAACACATGTTGGCGCTAGATGAGGTCATGGAGTGTCAGTTAGTGGCGGGAGGATTCGACTATATTATCAAAATTCGAGTCGCTGATATGCAGCACTATCAACGTTTTTTAGGTGAAAAATTGTCTAACATTCAAGGAATAAGTCAGAGTCATACCTATGTAGTGATCGAAGACATCAAGTCAATAACCGCAATCAATCTTGCGTCTTGATAAAGCCCATTCGCGGCCTATCGACAACCGATC
>CESJ01142192.1_pt1 | contig 16144 bp, 10 predicted proteins | sample 356311 | NCBI WGS metagenome assembly CESJ01 (sample SAMEA2621487, study PRJEB7988) | marine metagenome | biome: marine biome (ENVO:00000447); feature: surface water layer (ENVO:00002042); material: "saline water (ENVO:00002010), including plankton (ENVO:xxxxxxxx)" | depth 5 m
ACTTGAGGTTCCCACCAATGACACCCTTGAGATTGTCGCTTCTGCTATTCAGGCTTTAAAGTTGATTTACCGAGATGGGTTTTCGTATAAAAAAGCTGGAGTTCTGGTGAGTTCGATCACCCCATCTGCTGAAGTGCAACTCGGTCTTTTTGATGTTGTAGACAGATCGAAGCGGACTTCGTTGATGACTTCGATAGACAACATCAACACCAAGCTCGGTCACGACAAAGTACGTCTTGCTGTGCAGGGTTTCGATCGAAAATGGCGCCTCCGTCAAGAACGCCTTTCCCCTTGTTACACAACTCGCTTCACGGATTTTTTAACGGTGAAGGTTTAGTAGAGTTAAATCACGACCTTTGCAAAATGGAAACGAGGATTAATAAATTTCTAAGCGAAGTTGGGTTTTGTTCGAGAAGAGCTGCAGATAGACTGCTCGAGCAAGGCAAGATTACAATTAACGGAAAGGTTCCCGAGCTCGGCACGAAGGTTCAATCGGGAGATGAGGTGATGGTGGATGGCAAGCTGGTTGGAGATGGTGTACGCGACAAGCTCGTGTACTTGGCATTTCACAAGCCAGTGGGCATTGTATGTACCACAGACCAAAGTAGAGAGGAGAATAACATCATCGACTTCATCGGTTATCCCACCAGAATTTTTCCGATCGGACGGCTAGATAAACCCAGTGAAGGATTGATTTTTTTAACGAACGACGGGGATATCGTGAATAAAATTCTCAGAGCGAAGAATCACCATGAGAAAGAGTATATCGTCACTGTTGACAGGATTATTGTAGGAGATTTTATTCATGATATGGGAAATGGTGTTCCCATTTTAGAAACGATGACGAATCCTTGCTTTGTAGAGCAAACAGGCGACCGCGAGTTCAGAATCATTCTCACACAAGGTCTCAATAGGCAGATTCGTAGAATGTGTGAATATTTTGGATACAGAGTTGGTCGACTTAAGCGCGTTCGCATCATGAATATGTACCTAGACATGCCTGTAGGAACCTGGCGAGATTTTAAAAAACATGAGTTGGAGGAAATGTACAACATGATAGGCGATTCCTCGAAAACGTATTAATGGTCAAAGAGTTGATGAAAGAGTTTAACGGCGAGGTTAACGCGGAAACAATTCTTGAGTTTGTTTCTAAGCTGGATGGGGTAACTCAAGGCTTTCCATTTGATCAACAAACATTGGTGTTTAAAGTTGGTTCTCCAGCGAAAGAAAAAATATTTGCTTTGCTCAATGTTGAAGACTTTACCAGCGTAAATCTTAAATGTAACCCGGAACGTTCATTGAAGTTAAGGAGTGAATTTGAGGGAGTCGTTCCAGGATGGCACATGAATAAAAAGCACTGGAATACAGTCTCTCCGGAGCCCATTTCAGATGTCCCAAGAACATTGTTTTGGGAACTTCTCCAACACAGCTATTCCACAGTTTACAACTCCTTGCCAGCAACTGTAAGAAACGAACTAACCTGATGTCAGTTGTTTATTCACGGGCCATTTAACATGGTTGTCCAAATACTGAGAGCACCGCCAGAACGTCTGAGATTGTTACAGCACCATCGCCATTGACATCGGTTGAACACCCTGAGAGGCATCCATACTGACTCAGAATGAGCAGCACATCATTTGTGTCAATAATCCCATTAGGCACTACGTCTTCGATACAAGTAAAAACAGGGTCAGGAGGTGTGCCCACTAAAATTGAATCTAGAGGAAAGCTTTGTATGCTCCTCGAAAAAGTTCCAGCAACCAGTCTTCTCTCAACTGTATCGACGACCAAATCATAGACAGGTATCCATGGCATGTTGCCCAATCTTTCCCAGTTTACACCAGCGTTGACTGTTGCATATACACCTGCATCGGTTGCTGTTGCCCAAACCATTTCACTCAACGCAACAACCGAATTCATGGGATGTTGGGGCAGGTCACCGGAAATGCTTTCCCAAGTCCCCCCAAGCTCAGCTTTTAAAATATGGGGTGTGTATTGATAATCTCTGTAACCACTGACTGTGCAAAATATAGAGTCTGGGTGAAATGGATCGAAATACAGATCTGTCACATAGCGCTCAGGAAGCCCATCTGTCATCAAGCTCCACGAAATTCCACCATCTGTCGTGTAATGAACTTTTCCATCGGAGGTCCCAGCGGCTAAAATGTTTTCATTAAAGTGAGATCCTGATATAGCAGAAATCACTCTGTATCCGAGCCCAGGAGTTGTGTTTTCAGTCAGATCTTCACTCATTGGGCTCCAGCTGCCTGATGGATCTCCGGTCATTTTCCACATTCTCTGAGTCGCTGTCCAAATGTGGTCTGGGTTTGCAGGATGCAATATGATCGGTGTGTCCCAACCTTTGCGATCGTCGTAAGCCAATGCCTCAATATCGGTCCAATTGGGGGTAGGTGAAGTTGATGGGTCAGAAGAATAAGCAAAATTCCCCCACTGAACTGTTGCTATTCTGTAGTTGGGATTTGTGGGATGGAACAGTGGAGTGAATCCATCTCCTCCTCGGTCTCTTGTCCAACTGTTGATGTCTAAGTAAGAACCACTTGTTGTCCCGTTATCTTGTGCGCCTCCAGTGTATACCCCTGGATTGTGTGGGTTGCATTCAACCCTGTAGAATTGAGAGTTGTTGAGGTTTTCTATGTCGGTCCAAGTTTCTCCGTGATCTTCGGTTCTATAGGCTCCGCCATCTGTCGCTAAAATAGCGGTGTTGGGACCCACCCATTGAAAATCATGTTTGTCAGCGTGAACAGAGTACTCCCACCAAATAGGGGTTAATTCTGACCAAGTTTCTCCCCCGTCCAGAGAGTTCCACGCGTCCACGCCTAAAAATGTGATGTCATTGGGGTTCCATGGATTGACTCGAATTTTTGAGAAATACCAGCCAAACCCTCCCAATGCGTTAGCCAGAGGTGAGGTGTCGCTAACAATCGGCGCCCAGTTGATCCCTCCATCTGTGCTTTTGTAAATGTTGTCGATTTGCATATTTAACCCAACAACCAAAGCGAAGAAAACCCCATCGTGCTCAGAAAGTCCAATTCTACATCGGTTTTCATTTCCCCATGGATTGGTTACAGATTCCCATGTTGTTCCCGCATCTGTCGATCGGTATAATTTTGATTCGGCCCCCAAAACCATTGATTGAGTGGAGTTGCGAAGTCTATTCCATCCTGAAGCAATCACAATTCCAGTGGAAGCGTCGTACGCAAGGTCGTTCACGCCAGCCGAATCAGAGGGTAGAAGAACTTGGTCCCATGTGTTGCCTGAGTTGGAGCTGCGGTAAAGACCTCTGTCTGGCCCCTTAATTGCGGGGTTGCCCATTGTGGCAGCTAAAATTACTTCTGGTGTGTCTTCGAGGACAAGTATTTTACTCACAATTCGAGCACTGTCCAGTCCCAGATGAGTCCAGCTGGCACCACCATCTATTGATTGGTGCACCCCATTTCCCAATCTTGGGTGAGATGATATTTGAGGGTCGCCTGAGCCGATGTATACTGTTCCTTGTTGCGTTGGATGAAATGCAATCGTTCCCATCGCCATCCATGCGAAATCATCTGTCAACGCCGCCCAGTTTTCTCCTCCATCATTTGTGCCGAATAAACCTCCTGCGGCAGTTCCAACAAGTATGTGGTTGGGGTCGAAAGGGTCTTGTTGGATCGCATTCAATCGACCTCCGATGTTTCCAGGACCCTCCATTCTCCATGAACCGCCAATTTCTCTTGAAAAATCAAATGATTCTTGGTTCTCAAAATGATCTTTTACATTTTTCAAAGCTGCATCAGCTTCTGAAACATCCCAATTCTCATCAGGGAAAGACCACTTAAATGCCGCAGCTTTTTGAGGTTCCCATTTGTGAAATGTGTCTTTTGTAAATTCTTTAGAGTTGCTTGAAAAGATGAAGACGGAGATTCCTGCAAGAAGGAATAAACAAGAAGTTATTAATATTAGCGGATAAAAGTATCTTATTTTTTTCATTGCATGCAAGATACGCAGTAAGTTTGGCTTCATAAATCAAAATCAAAATTTATGCGTATTTATACACTAATTTTTTTCGCAGCAGGATTGAGTTTTTCTCAAGTTTCACAAGCTCAAGTAGAAATTTGCTCAGACATTTTTATCTCAGAGTATTTAGAAGGTACTGGAAACAACAAAGGGCTTGAGTTCTTTAACCCCACAAGCGAATCAATAGACTTGAGTGCATATGAATTGCAACGTTGGAGTAATGGTGAGGCTGGATCTACGGACGCAACTCAGCTTTTCGGTGTTTTACCCGCGATGACAACATGGGTTTTGGTCAATGGCCAAACGGAAGACGTTGACCTTGGAGGTGGAGCGATATCTCCAATGTGTGATGCTGTGATGCAAGGTGCTGCAGACCAACTGGACAATCCATATCCAGCACCAACATACATGAATGGAAACGATGCTTTGGTTCTTGTAAAAAATGGTTCGACAGTTGTTGATATTTTCGGAAAACCTGGAGAGGATCCCGGCACCGCTTGGACTGACGATGCTGAGAACGGGTTTGTGGACATTGGTGATGGAGCATCTTGGCTTACTTCTAACCATACACTTCAGAGAAAATTCGATGTGGGTGACGGAGTGACAGTTCCTCCAGTTGCTTTTGATACTTTTCTAGAGTGGGACACTCTTCCGAACAACACATGGACAGGACTTGGGAATCACAGTTGTGTTTGTGGTGCTACAGGAATGGTCCAGTTTACAGCAACGCCAGAGTTACAGGTTTTCCCGAATCCTTCAGTTGACGGAAAGTTTCAAATTGAAAGTGGTCAACCGGTAGCGAAAATTGAAGTTTACAGCCCTGAAGGTCGTCTAGTTGAGGTGATTTCACCTTCATCAGATGTCCGCAATTGGTCCGTATCTACTTCAAATTGGACGGCCGGCGTTTATTTCGTCAATGTTCAGTACTTGAACGGTTCTATTTTTGCGAACCGCATCGTTATACGTTAATTCGTTATACGCTAATTACTTAGCAACACTTTTTCCATGATTCGTATCAATTGGTTTTCCCTTGCAACATTCTTGGGGCTTCTTTTCGGCTCGATGCTCAGCGCATCTGCTCAAACAGGTCTTGTACGCGGTACAATCTCCGACGCCATCACCGGTGAAGCTTTAATTCAAGCAGCTGTTATTTACGGTGCAGGTGATTCATCTATGGGTGTTTTGACTGACTTCGATGGCTTCTATACCATTGAACTTACGCCAGGAAAATACAGTCTTCGTGTGTCTTACGTAGGCTATGAGCCTATGGTCAAAGAAGTCAATGTTGCAGTGAGTTCAACACTTGATGTGAATTTTAACATGGAGACAGTGCTTCTTCAAGAAGCAAGAGTGGTTGCAGATATCGCGATTGAGCGTGAAACTCCAGTCGCATTTTCAAATATAAAACCACTTCAGATTCAGGAGGAGTTAGGTTCTCAACCTCTCCCCATGTTACTTAACTCAACTCCCGGAGTCTATGCAACTCAGGCAGGGTCAGATGACAACGGGCCAAGCATTAGTATCCGAGGTTTTAAGCAAAGAAACGTGAGTGTCCTCGTAGATGGCATCCCTGTAAATGATATGGAAAGTGGTGGGGTTTTCTGGAACAATTGGTTTGGTTTGGATCTTGTAACTCAAACAATGCAGGTTCAAAGAGGCTTGGGAGCTTCCAAACTTGCACTTCCCGCAATTGGTGGAACCGTGAACATTGTTACTGTAGGAATTGAAAGCAAGAAGAAAACGAGCGTGAAGCAAGAGTTGGGTAGTTTTGGCTTGTCTCGAACAACACTTGGTTTCACCACAGGTCGTTTGGATGGTGGTTGGGGGTTCACCTTTTCAGGAAGTTACAAGCACGGTGGAGGATATGTAGCACAAAGCTATACCGATTCATGGTTTTACTATGGAAAGGCTCAAAAGGAACTCGGGTCTCATGTATTGTCACTTAGTGTGACCGGTGCACCTTCGCAAAATTCTGCGCGTGGTTATCAGCAAAGAATAGCAACTCACAACAAAGACTATGCGAGAGGTCTTTTTTCTGGAACAGATAATGAGTACACGAACTTGACAGAATACAGTCAAGCGTATGATGTGATTTTTAACGATGGAACACTTTCACTGGCGGAAGAGCAAGCTGCTTATGCGGAGCTTAACTCTCAGTATGGGTATAACGAAGAAGGTGGGGCTGCCGAGTTTGAAGATGAAATGACCGCGACCAATTACATTGATACTACTGGCCTTGAGCAGATGGGGCTGAAGTACAATGTTCACTGGGGTGAACTTAATGGGTCTACTTTGTATGAGCGTCAGAATAAATACCACAAACCGTTGATGTCTATGCGTCACAGTTGGAGGGCTACAGATAAACTGTATGTCACAACAACAGCTTATGCATCTTATGGTCAAGGTGGAGGAACTCGGTTAGAGAACTCCCTTGGTTCAGGAGATTATTCGGAAGATGGTCAGGTTGACTTCCAAAAGTTTTGGAATACGAACACTGTGGGTGGATTGTTTGGACCGCCGATTGATCCAACTTACTCAGAAACACTTCTTAAGAGTTCTAGAATTCTCAGAAAACTATACAACAACCACACTTGGTTTGGTGCGCTTTCAACTTTTAGATATGAGAGCACAGACAAGCTCACATTCTCGGGTGGGGCAGATTTCAGAACCTATCAGGGCGAGCATTACAGTACGGTTCATGACCTGATTGGTGGGGATTATTTCGTTGATCAAGATGATTCAAATGACAGTCAACCAATGCATGTTGTAGGCGACACAATTGGATATCACAACGATGCTTTTGTGAAATGGGGTGGAGTTTTTGCGCTGATGGAATACAAAGGTCCATGGTACAATTACTTTGTCAATGTGAGTGCTGTAAACCAAGGGTACAACCGTGTCGATTATTTTAAACCACTTGTCGAGAATGAGGAGACTGGAGAGATGGAGCACAACGAATCCGGATGGAAGTGGATTTCAGGTTACACTGTGAAGGGTGGAGGAAATCTCAACATAAATGAGTGGACCAATGCCTTTATGAACATCGGTTACCTTAACAGAACACCAACTTTCTCCAGTGTTATTGATTTCGACAATCAGTTTATACAGAACACTCAAAATGAGCAAATTTCATCCATCGAATTGGGAGTGAAGTGGAGTAAGTCTCCTTGGACGTTAAATCTTAATGGATATTACACAGATTGGCAGAACAGGCCTCTAAATAGTATGCTTAGGTTTGAGACTGCGGACGGAGAAATTGTAAGGGCGAACATTAACTCAATGAGCGCTTTGCACAAGGGTATTGAGCTTGATTTCGGTTACAAGGTAAATCGGAACATTACAGTCGAGGGGTATGCTTCTTATGGTGATTGGCGCTGGACCAGTTCAGAGGACAGTTTGATTTTGCTAGATGAAGACACGAATTTGCCTTATCTCGATTGGGAGGGGAATCCAGAAATCATTAAATACAATGCTGCAGGTGTTTCTGTAGGTGATGCGCCTCAAACCCAACTGGGGTTTGCAATTCGCTACCGCAAAAACGGATTCTATGTCAAACCTCGTTATACGTATTTTGATCGGTTTTACGCCAACTTTGATCCATTCTCATTAAATGGGGACAACGAAGGACGTCAGTCATGGAAACTGCCTGCTTATGGTCTTCTAGACCTTCACATGGGCTATACCTTAGATATGGATGAATCACAGATTGACTTTCGTTTTTCTGCTTTTAACGTTTTAAATACCATTTACCTCGTTAACGCCCAGAACAATGACCCGTATGGCGAGTGGAACTTTACAGATCCCAATCGCACTTACGCATTTACTGAAAACAACTTTGACGCAGCATCTGCGAGTGTTTACATGGGATATGGATTTAGATCCAATTTTTCTGTGCGCGTTCGCTTTTAATTCTACTTCGATTAATTCACAAGATTCATGAAACTTTTTCACCTAACTTTTATTGCCCTTGCACTTTTTGTATCGGCACATATTTCTGCTCAGTCTACCATTCAAGATGTACGTGACAACTTCAACATTGGAGATGTAGTCACGATAACGGGTGTGATAACCAGCGGTGTGGATCTTGGCTCAGTTCGTTACATTCAAGATGATTCTGCAGGAATTGCACTTTATCCTGGTGACAATTGGGATGCCTGGTCAGCAGAGCCTAGCCCAGGTGATGAGGTGACGGTGACAGGAGAGATCACCGAGTACAATGGACTGTTAGAGATTGGACCTAATTTAACCCAGGTGGATGTTCTCAGTTCAGGAAATGCTCTGCCCGAAGCGCAAGTGGTGACACCCAATATGATGAACGAGTCTTTGGAAGGCGAGCTTGTGGTGATTCAGTCTACAACGTTCGATGCAGGAGGCCAAACCATAGAGAGCAACGCCACCTATACCTTCAACGCTTCAGGAGAAGAAGGGATTATCTATGTCAGATCATCCAATTCTCTTGTGGGGACAGTCCTAAACGGATGTGAAATGAACCTCATGGGTATTGTCAGTCAGTTCACATTTGATGGGTTCGGTGGATACCAACTTTTACCTAGGGGCGCTTCCGATATGGTCTCGACATCTGGGATTTGTCTTACTTCTGAAGTAGAACAAACAAACATTTCAACATCTTCATTTGACCTCATATGGACCACAGATGTAGCTGGTAACAGTGAAGTAGAGTGGGGTTTAACGCCAGATTTAGGAGTATCTGATTCAGATTTCTTTCCCGCGACAGATCACATGGTTTCTTTGAGTGGACTTAGTCCCGGTACACTCTACTATGCACGCGTCAAGTCTACAAGTGCAGATGGAGAAACAGTAACCTCACCTACAAGAGTGTACGCGACCATTTCAGAGTCTTCAGGAAATATTCACGTGTACTTCACCGGCTCTGTGGATACATCAGTAGCGATCGATGAAGAAGCGATGTCACTTGGCACGAGCACAAACGATACGATCGCAGCCTGGATCACTTCTGCGCAACACACGCTCGACATTGCCGTATACAATACAAACAATGTCGCGATTGAAAATGCTGTTAATACAGCTGCGGCAAACGGAGTTCAGATTAGATATATCGCCGAAGGAGAAAATGCAAATCTAGGAATCCAAAATTTTGACAGCTCGATTCCTGTTCATTACCGCACAGATGGTGAGGGTTCAGGGATGCACAACAAGTTCTTTATTGGAGACGCTGATTACCCTGAAACGGCTTTCGTTTTGACAGGCTCCACAAATATGACCACAGCGAATCTCAATACTGACAAGAATAATTTAATTGTGTTTCAAGACCAGAGTATTGCACGTGGATATCGCCTTGAATTCAATGAGATGTGGGGAAGCGACTCCATGGTACCTGATGAAGCAAACGCAAAGTTTGGACCCGCGAAAACGGTCAACACGCCATTGAAATACATTGTAGGAGGCTCACCTGTTGAGGTTTACTTCTCTCCTACAGATGGAACGACTTCGGCGATTCGTGAAACCATTGAAACGATGGATTACGGAATGGCTTTTGCACTCTTGTCATTTACCCGTGATGATCTCGCTGATGCGGTGATTGATGGGTCAAGTTTCTTTGTCAGCCCACAGGGGGCAATAGAACAAATCAGCGGAACGGGTGCTGAATTTGACAATCTGACTGCTGCCGGAATAGATGTGCATTCTCATCAAGGAATCGCAGGATCACTTCACCACAAATATGCGGTGATTGACTACAGTGAACCCCTTTCTGATCCGACTGTTGTTACGGGATCTCACAACTGGTCCTCTACAGCTGAGAACATTAACGATGAGAATACTGTAATCGTTCACGATGCAAGAGTGTCAAACCTCTACTACCAAGAATTCCGAGGCTTGTTAATCTCCATGGGTGTCATCAATTCAATTGAAGACGAGCATGGTAAGTTTGCGCTGACAGCATTTCCCAACCCGACTGTCAATGAATTGAATATCGAAGTTTCTAAAGAGTTTATCGGTACCGAGTTAACACTTTCTGACATTGGAGGACGGTTAATTGAAGTCTTGAATGTAAATTCAGCACGTACACTGCTTGACGTAAGTAAGTTAGATAAAGGTGTTTACTTCTTAAGTTCTGAAAAGTTAAGTGGTTCGCTACAAGTTGTTGTTCAGTAGATCATTTGTGATTGAATTGTGTGTATCTTCTGCTCTTATCCTTGGACGCGTCTATAAATCAAGTCGTTGACATAGAGTGATTAGATATGTTACGTGATTCAATTGGTCATACACCCCGCATGTTTACCCCCCTCACGTTCGGGGTTTTGTTGCATCGATTTAATGAGATGGTGCCCATGTTATTTCTCAGCAGACGCCATTCGCTTGAAGGCCTATTTCACAGCTTCTTCTGCTATTTTTCACGTGTGAATATGTTCCAGATGCTGGGCATAACGAATCGTTCGTCCACTGTTCATCTTCTTGATTGGGAGAATTCAGTCACATCATGAATCAAAGAAAACCAGTCATTTCAGAGCGTATTCAAGAACTTACATGTTCTCTTACCAACAGGTTTGCTAGTCCATGTTACACAGAATACATGAGAATGTTTTTCTGCATTTTTTTAACAGCTCTGATGTCAATGAGCTTAATTGCTCAAACAGGAGTAGGTTGTGATGGTGCGAGATACAGGTATCGGGTTTTTGATGATATAACTGTGGAGTATGACATTTCTTATGGCAGCAATATTGCAGCAGATGGCAGCACGACAGCATTGGTCATGGACATTTATCAGCCTTTAGGTGACCCAGTTAATAACAGGCCGGTTGTTGTTGTTGCCCATGGTGGTTTTTTTCTAGCAGGTTCTAACAATGGGGCAGATGTTGTGCCACTTTGTGAAGATTTGGCAAGAATGGGTTACGTTGCTGCATCGATCAACTATAGACTCGGACTATCTAACTTTTTTGCTCTTGAAGCCTCACTGCAAGAGGCTACAGTTCGAGGTGTTCAGGATGCAAAAGCTGCTGTACGATTTATCAGGAAATCCTATGAAACACAAGGAAATCCTTGGGGAATCGATCCGGAAAGAATTGTGTTGGGAGGTTCTTCAGCTGGAGGATTTATTGCTCTCCACGCGGCATATGTTGATGACTTGTCTGAAGTGCCCTCTTCTTTGGATTTTAATTCCATAGGCTTGTCTGGAGGGATTGAAGGTGAGTCAGGATCCCCAGGTTATTCATCAGAAATCCTCTCAATATTTAGTATTTCAGGTGCCATAGGAGACGATGATTGGATATCTGCAGGAAACACGCCAGTTGTAAGTACACATGGTACTGGTGACGGAACGGTCCCGTTTGGCACTGGTTCAATTCAATTGTTTGGCATCAATGTGATTGTCGTTGATGGAAGTGAGGTTATTCACAACAGAGTTGATGCGTTGGGAATCGACAATTGTTTCCATCAATTCACAGGTGCGGATCATACTCCACATACAACATCAACCCTATACTATGATACTACACGAGCAGTTACTGTGGGTTTTACGAGTCGACAAGTCTGTCCGCTGTACCCTCCGATTTGCGGTTGGTATGATGTAGATGAACCTCCCCTAGTTGTGACGACTTGCCCCGCTGATATAGTTGCTGACGGTGTCATTACAGTGGCTGATATCTTGGAAGTTTTGGGTCATTTTGGTTGCGATTCTAACTGCTTGGCTGATGTGGATGGGGATGGTGCAGTTTCAGTATCGGATGTGTTATCAATTCTTGCTATTTTTGGAGAAAACTGTCCCACCTAGAAGATGAACTTTGAAATATGTGTAAGTACCCCTGTTGATGTTGCTGTTGCTTTAGAAGCCGGAGCTGATAGAGTTGAGTTGTGTGGTCATTGGGAGTGTGGAGGTTTAACACCTACATCAGCTTCTGTTAGAGCATGTGTTAGCATTGGATTGCCAGTGAGAACTTTGATCAGGCCTAGAGCAGGTAATTTTGTCTACAATGCCTCGGAGAAGCAATTAATTGTTTCTGAAGCATTAGATTGTCTGGACTCCGGCGCCGAGATGATTGTTGTTGGTGGACTAACTGAGAACGGAGATGTCGATGAACATTTACTTGAGATTTTGTGCGATAAGATTTCCAGTGATGTGATGGTATTTCATCGGGCGTTAGATTTGTCTAACAATCCTTTAGAGTCAGGTCAGCTTCTCCAAGATTTTGGAATTTGTTCTGTATTGTCAAGTGGTGGAGCACCAGCTGCGGGTCTAGGAATAGGAATGCTCAAGGATCTCACCGATTTGGGCTTACATGTTGTCGCTGGAGGTGGTGTTCGATTAGAAGATGTAAGTACTTTGGGTGAAGTCGGAGTGGAAGCAGTCCATGCTTCCTGTAGATTAAAAACCCTTTCAGAGTCATTGAAACATATTGATGATGGCCTCTTCGACTTGAGTACATATCCTGTAGACTTTACCAAGGCTCTTCAATTGACAGAGGAGGTCCTAAAATGGAATGAACATGAAAAGTAATGGTATTCAGATGTTGGGTGTGATGCTGTGCGCGTTTGTTTTTATTGTGTCCTGCACCCCACAGTCACCCCACAGTCACCCAAAAGGCAATGTAAAAGGATTAATTCCTTGGCCTAAATCTGTTTCTTTTATTGAAGATGGTGAAGAGGCGGGGACATTTTTTTCCGGTGACAATTTGAGGGTTCAGGGGATACAGAACTTAGGCACATCTGCGGATGTTGTATCAGCTTGGCTCGTGGGTGTTGGAATCGAGGTCAGAAAAGATGCCGTGACACAACCCAATTTGATTTTTGAGCTTGAGAAAGAGGAGGGAGTTAGAGATGAGTCTTACACTTTCATTGTTCAAGACGACGTTGTCCGCATCTCAGCAAACAGTGATGTAGGTCTGTTTAGGGGCTTTTCAACCCTCAGGCTTGTGATGCCGCTTGCATGTGAGTATGGTGGATGTTCAAACGGGTTTTTTCTTCCAGAGATTGCCATCGTAGATTCTCCTGAATTTGAGCATAGAGGATTGCTGTTAGATTGTTGTAGACATTTCATGGATGTTGATTTTATTAAAAAGACGATAGACAACTTGGCGCTTCATAAAATGAATGTATTGCATTGGCATCTTACGGAAGATCAGGGTTGGCGTATTGAAATTGATGCTTATCCCAAGCTCACTGAAGTTGGGGCTTGGCGGACAGAGTTAGATGGATCTAAGCATGGTGGTTTTTATTCTAAAGCGGAAATACATGACATCATTCAATATGCTGAAGCAAGACATGTTGAAGTCATTCCTGAGATAGAGCTTCCCGGTCACAGCCAAGCTGCATTAGCGGCTTACCCTTATTTGGGATGTATGGGGGAACAACTTGAGGTTGCTAATCGTTGGGGAGTCTTTAAGGATATTTATTGTGCAGGCAATGACAGTACCCTTGCATTTTTAAAACAGGTTTTAAGTGAGGTCTGTGAGATGTTTCCTTCAAACCGGATTCATATAGGTGGAGATGAAGCGCCCAAGGTGAGGTGGCACAGTTGCGAGAAGTGTCAACGCAGAATCACTGAGCAAGGTCTTCACGATGAGCACGAATTACAAACGTGGTTCATTGAGGAGATCGGTACATTTTTAAAGTCGAAAGGCAAGACCATCATCGGTTGGGATGAAATCTTAGAAGGGGGTCTTCCAGATGGTGCTGTTGTCCAAAGCTGGAGAGGTATGGCAGGTGCCGCCCAAGCAATCGAGCTGGGGTCTGATGTGATTGTGTCTCCCACGAGTCATTGTTACCTTGATTATCCTCTAAGCTCCACAGACCTTGAGAAAGTTTACTCGTTTAACCCTCGACCTGATGCTGAAGGTGATGGTACAGTCTTGGGTGGTGAGTGCAATATGTGGACCGAGCACACCCCTCAGCACCTTGTGGATTCAAAAGTATTTCCAAGAGCTATAGGATTGTCCGAAGTTCTTTGGACCGGCCCCGATTTTACAGGTAGATCTAACGCCTACTCTGATTTCATCAAGCGCCTTGAGCAGCATTTTTCTCGCCTTTCTATTCTGGGAGTTGACTATGGGATGGAGTCTGTGCCTGTTACGCTGTCCCTGGCGGTGCAATCAGAAACACTTTTTGCAACCCTTACCCCATCAGCTGATTATATCAAAGGCTATGCACATTTTAATGGAGACAGTGTCTTGTTGGGTAAATCCATCGAGATAGAGAGCCACGGAACATTGAGTGCTTCCATCAATTATCGTGGTCGGAGACTACCCAGACGAGAAACATTTTTCGTTGATGGTCATGCTGCGGTATTCCACCCAATCGAACTTGGATTTACCCCCAGTCAATATTACACGGGCGGGGGAGACTTTGCACTTGTAGATGGTAGAATCGGCTCGCTTGATTTTCACGATGGTATTTGGCAAGCAGTTCAAGGAGAAGATGTCGTGGCAATCGTGGATCTCGAGAATGCATTGAAGATCGATTCTATTTTCTCCAATTTTTATCGCTATCAAGATGCATGGATTTTCCCTCCCTCCACGGTGGAATTCTCAGTATCGCTTGATGGGTCTAATTATGAAGTCGTCTCTCTAAACAATTTTCCAAACGCAACAACAAAGAACGATGCGCAAAATACCGTGACTGTTAGTTCGGGGAAACTGACAGATGTTCGGGCCAGATATATCAAGATGAGAGCCGTAAATCCTGGAATTTGTCCTGACTGGCATGCCGCAGCGACAGAGCCCATTTGGCTTTTCTGTGATGAGATTGTTGTTAGGGCGAAGTCGTTTTAACCACGTTATTTAAACTTCTGGCTCTGGCATCAATCAATTCGGGCTTCATTTCTGAACGCTTTCCTACAGCAAGTTCAGGAGCCCATGTTCCAATAGCATGAGGTGTAAATTTAACAATCCGCTTTTCTCCAGGGAGCAAGTCAAATCCATTGATGTCGAAATTTCCTAGAGCCATTGAGGTTAGTTGAACATCTTTAGAAAAAACGATTGAGCTTACTTCAAACGACACTTCATTTCTGTTGTTGAAATCTCCTGTCAATGGTTTTACATTTACTGCGACATTGTCCAATTTAAGGTCTTTGGGGAGGACGGAAAAGACTGTAGCACGACCTTCTGGCTGGCAGTTTTGAGAGTTTTCACATGCGTCGTCGGACCATGACAATTGAACAAAAGAGCTCGAAGGGTCGATGTTTTTTCTTTTGTCGATGTGTGGGATGTTATCCAGAGATATCCACTGTGGTCGCCCAGGAGTTAGTGTCAATTTGTGGTGTGACGTAAATGCAATTGACCCATCAAAGTGAACGACAGAAACGACTGCAGTTCCTGGGATTTCGAGATCTCCATATCTGCTTGGATTCGCAGTTATTCCAATTTCTAAATTCGGCTTTCGTCCTTGTAAGTCCCACCTTCCATAGAGAAGTGTAGGTGCAAAGGCTTTCTTTAATTCATGGTGAAGAAGTTTCCACTTTCCGTGAGCGTCAACAGAAGACCATGAGGCTACAGGCCAGCAGTCATTTAGTTGCCAGACCAGTGATCCTGAACAGAAATCCTGATTGAGTCGAGCAGCTCTGACACCATCGGAGATGCCTTTTGCCTGTAAAACTTGAGTCACATAAGCCCATTCTTCGTAAGAATACCCCTGCGAGAAATCACCATATGACTGTTCCAAGTACTTGTCGATAATTGAAAAACCTCTGCTGTGTTTTTCGTGGGATATGACATCGGGTGACAGTCTATCTAACGTGTCTGAATTCACAACTGTTTTCCAGGTCGAGTTTTCCGGAAAACTTTGAAAGCCAAATTCACTCATAAATCTAGGCACTCTTGACCAAAGCGAGTCGAACGCATACCCGTCGTGCCAAATACCCCAATCGTGAGCGTCGCCACGATTTTGAAATTCCGGATCTCCTCTTCCGAGAAGCGGAGAAGATGGCCAATAGGGAGTGTTGTGAAATATTTGGACTGCTGAAGGTAAAATGTTCTCAAAAATCTCTTGGTAAGCTAGCTCTTTGTTGACGATTTCTTCTGCGGCTAGTCCATCTTGCCAACCCCATCTTTGCCATCCTTCACTGACTTCATTGTTGCCACACCACATCGCTAATGATGGGTGGTGACCCAGCCGAGTTGTTTGCTCTATCGCTTCCTGCTTTACTGATTCAAGAAACCCA
>CESJ01051645.1_pt1 | contig 16143 bp, 19 predicted proteins | sample 356311 | NCBI WGS metagenome assembly CESJ01 (sample SAMEA2621487, study PRJEB7988) | marine metagenome | biome: marine biome (ENVO:00000447); feature: surface water layer (ENVO:00002042); material: "saline water (ENVO:00002010), including plankton (ENVO:xxxxxxxx)" | depth 5 m
ATTATAATTAACGTTTTTAATAATGAAGCTATTATGCTTCACCACAGTTATGATAAAAAAAATAATTTAGATGAAATTGAAGAATATATAAAATCTAATAAAATATCAAAATTTCCATTTTCAAAATCTGGAAAAATAACATCAAACCTAAAAGATAATGAATACGTAGATTTAGTTAAAAAAGGAATAAAACATTGTGAACGAGGAGATGTATTTCAAATAGTTTTGTCAAGAAGATTTAAACAAAAATTTGAAGGTGATGAATTTAATTTATATAGAGCTTTGAGATCTGTAAATCCTTCCCCTTATCTTTTCTACTTTGATTATGGCAGTTATAAAATATTTGGTAGTTCCCCAGAAGCTCAACTTGTTGTAGAAAATAATAAAGCAGAAATTCATCCAATTGCCGGAACGTTTGTAAGAACAGGAAATGACAAAAAAGACTCTATTGAAGCTAAAAAATTAGCTATTGACAAAAAAGAAAATAGTGAACATATGATGCTTGTAGATTTAGCTAGAAATGATTTAAGTAGAAACGGAAACAATGTCACTGTTGAAAAAGATAGAGAAATTCAATTTTATTCACACGTTATCCATTTAGTTTCAAAAGTGACTGCCATTAAAAAAAATAATTCTTCTACACTTCAAATTGCAGCTGACACATTTCCAGCAGGAACTTTGTCAGGGGCTCCAAAACATAGAGCAATGCAATTAATTTCTGATTACGAAAATTGTAATAGATCATTTTACGGAGGAGCACTTGGGTTTATGGATTTTGAAGGTAATTTTAATCATGCCATAATTATAAGATCATTTTTGAGTAAAAATCACGAACTCATTTTTCAAGCTGGAGCAGGTATTGTTTCAAAATCTAACCCAAATAGTGAATTACAAGAAATTAACAATAAACTAGGAGCCTTAAACAAAGCTCTTGAACTAGCTGAAAAAATCTAAGTATGAAATTAATAGTTATAGATAATTACGATTCTTTCACATACAACCTAGTTCATTATTTTGAAGAACTAAATTGTGAAGTAACGGTTAAAAGAAATGACGAAGTAACTTTAAAAGAAATTGAGAAATATGAATTTATAGTTCTCTCTCCAGGACCAGGTATTCCAAACGAAGCTGGAGAATTAAAAAATATCATAACTCATTTTGGAAAATCAAAAAAAATTCTTGGAGTTTGCTTAGGACATCAAGCAATAGCAGAAGTTTATGGTGCTAAACTTAAAAACCTTGATGAAGTTTTTCACGGCGTAGCTAGTAAAATCAATATTATAAAGGAAGATTATATTTTTAATAAACTATCAAATCCACTTAATGTTGGAAGATACCATTCTTGGGTTGTAGAGGAGCCTATTCCAGATTGCCTTGAGATTTTAGCCTATGATGAAAACAATCAAATAATGGCTATAAAACATAAAGATTACAATATCAGAGGAGTCCAATTTCATCCAGAATCAATACTAACTGAAGAAGGAAAAGCACTTTTAAATAATTGGTTAAAAATTAATTAATGAAAGATATAATCAGCAAGCTTAGCTCACATAATACTTTATCGAAAGATGAAGCTAAAGAGGTGTTATTAAATATTTCAAAAGGAAAATATAACAATAGTCACATTAGTTCATTTATGACAATTTTTATGATGAGAAATATTACTTTAGAAGAATTACAGGGTTTTAAAGAAGCATTACTAGAGCTATGTATTAAGATTGATTTATCTGAATATAATGCAATTGATTTATGCGGAACAGGCGGAGATAACAAAGACACATTTAATATTTCTACATTATCAGCTTTTGTAACCGCTGGAGCTAAAGTAAATGTTTCAAAACATGGTAATTATGGAGTTTCTTCATCTTGTGGATCGAGTAATGTATTAGAGTTTTTAGGAATCAAGTTTTCAAATGATAAAGATTTTTTAAAAAAATCAATTGAAAAAAGTGGAATATGTATTTTACATGCTCCTCTATTTCATCCCGCTATGAAAAACGTTGCTCCAGTAAGAAAAGAACTAGGCTTAAAAACTTTTTTTAATATTTTAGGACCCTTAGTAAACCCATCGTTTCCCAAAAATCAAATAGTAGGTGTATTTAACTTAGAACTAGCTAGACTTTACTCATACTTATTTCAAAAAACAAGTAAAAATTATGCTATAATTCATTCTTTGGATGGATATGATGAAATATCACTTACTGGAAATGTTAAAATAATAACTAGAAATGAAGAAAATATATTTTCTCCACAGGATTTGAATTTAAAGAAGTTAAATCCCAAATTAATTAGTGGGGGAGAAACAATCAAGCAATCTGCAAAAATATTCATGAACATTTTACAAAATAAGGGGACAAAATCTCAGAATCAAGTCATTTTTGCAAACTCAGGATTAGCTATTTCTACCGCTTTGGATATTTCAATTAATGATGGTATTGAAAAAGCCAAAGAATCTTTGAAAACAAATAAAGCATTTGAGGCATTTAAAAAACTTAAAAACTTAAGTGAATAATGACTATTCTAGAAAAAATAATAGAAACTAAAAAAAGTGAATTAGAAATTGTTAAAAAAACAATTTCAATTGAAGAATTAAAAAATCTTGAAAATTTTCGAAGAAAATCAGTTTCTTTAGTTGAAAGATTAAAAAATAGTTCGCATGGAATTATTGCTGAACACAAAAGAAAATCACCCTCAAAGTCAATTATTAATGATTCTATTTTAATTAATCAAATAATTAAAGGTTACGATCAAGCAGATGTTTGCGGAATATCTATATTAACAGATAAAAAGTATTTTGGTGGAAGTTTAGATGATTTGAAAAATGCTAGAGAATTAACAAATATTCCTATTTTAAGAAAAGAATTTATTATTGACGAATATCAAATAATTGAAGCTAAGGCAAATGGTGCAGATGTAATACTTTTAATTGCAGCATGTCTTGACGAAAATCAAATAATGAAATTTAGTTTATTAGCAAAGGAAATTGGACTTGAAGTATTAATTGAAATACATAATGAAAACGAATTAAAAAAATGTTTAATAGACACTATTGATATTATTGGAGTTAATAATAGAAATTTAAAAACTTTTGAAGTAGACATTAATACAAGTGTCAAATTATCTAATATGATTCCTCAAAAGTTTTTAAAAATATCAGAAAGCGGAATTTCAAATCACAATGAAATTAGAAAACTTAGAAAGAATGGATTTAAAGGTTTTTTAATCGGTGAACTATTTATGAAAAATAATAATCCAGGAAAAGAAGTTCTAGATTTAATTCAAAAAATAATATGAAATTAAAAGTTTGTGGGATGAAATTCTCAGAAAATATTAGTGAAATTGAAAGTTTAAAGCCTGATTTTATGGGTTTTATATTTTATAAAAAATCTAAAAGATTTTTTAATGAATCAAAATTAATATTAAATGATAAAATAAATAGAGTTGGTGTTTTTGTAAATCAAGAAACAAATGAAGTAATCGATATTATAAAAAAATATAAACTTGATTATGTTCAGCTTCACGGAGACGAGGATGTTAGATATTGTTTGTCAATAAAATCAATCTGTAAAGTGATAAAGGTTTTCAAAATTGATGATACTTTTAATTTTGATAAAATAAAAAAATTCGAAAATGTTTCAGATTATTATTTATTTGATACAAAAACTAATCTTCACGGAGGAAGTGGTATGAAATTTGATTGGGAAATATTAAAAAAATATAACTCAAAAAAAAAATTTTTTTTAAGTGGAGGAATAAGTGAAGATGATATTGTAGAGATTAAAAAAATTAAAAAAATTCATCCAATCATAGGAATTGATATAAACAGCAAGTTTGAATTACCCAATTTAAAAAAAGATAGAGCTAAAATAAAATCATTAATTGACAAAATATAAATAATGAATAGTACTTATAACGTTGATCACAAAGGATATTACGGAGAATTTGGTGGCGCATACATTCCCGAAATGATGTATCCAAATATTGAAGAATTAAGATCAAAATATATAGAAATATCCTCAGAAACTAGCTTTAGAAAAGAGTTTGATAAACTTTTAAAAGATTATGTAGGAAGACCTACCCCATTATATTTTGCAAGCAGACTTTCAAAAAAATATAATACTAAAATATACCTTAAAAGAGAAGATTTGTGTCACACTGGAGCGCATAAAATTAACAACACAATTGGTCAAATTTTGTTAGCTAAAAAATTAGGTAAAACAAGAATTATTGCTGAGACAGGTGCTGGTCAACATGGTGTAGCTACAGCTACTGTATGTGCATTAATGGGTATAGAGTGTATTATTTACATGGGTGAAATTGATATAAGTAGGCAAGCTCCAAATGTTGCTAGAATGAAAATGTTAGGAGCAGAAGTTATACCTGCAAAATCAGGAAGTAAAACACTTAAAGATGCAACTAATGAAGCGATTAGAGATTGGATAAATAATCCAATTGACACACATTATATAATAGGCTCAGTTGTTGGGCCTCATCCTTACCCTGATATGGTAGCTAGATTTCAATCAGTAATTGGGAATGAAGTCATTAACCAATTAGAAACATTAGAAGGTACTAAAGATCCGAATTATGTAATAGCTTGTGTTGGAGGAGGAAGTAATGCTGCAGGTCTATTCTATCCTTATCTAGATAATAAAAAAGTTAAAATTATATGCGTTGAGGCGGCAGGAAAAGGAATTAAATCTGGGAAAAGCGCTGCGACCTCAATCCTAGGAAAACAAGGAATAATACACGGATCCAAAACATTACTTATGCAATCTAAAGATGGACAGATTACTGAACCTTACTCTATTTCTGCTGGGCTAGATTACCCAGGAATTGGTCCAATGCATGCAAATTTATATAAATCAAAGAGAGGTGAATTTTATTCAATTGATGATGCTGAAGCTATGGACTGGGGGCTTAAATTATCAAGACTAGAGGGAATTATCCCCGCAATAGAAACATCACATGCATTTGCTGTTTTAGACAAAAAAGAATTTAAAGAAAATGATATTTTAGTTTTTAATTGTTCTGGTAGAGGAGATAAAGATTTAGACACTTACATTGATTATTTCAAATTATAATAATGAACAGAATAAATAAAGTTTTAGAAGAAAAACAAGATATTTTATCTATATATTTCACTGCTGGTTTCCCAAATATTAATGATACAGAAGAAATAATTACTCAATTAAGTGATTGTGATGTTGACATGATTGAAATTGGTCTTCCTTTCAGCGATCCACTTGCTGATGGCCCAACTATTCAAGAAAGTTCTACTACAGCATTAAATAATGGAATGAACTCAATTAAACTTTTTAATCAATTAAAAGACATTAGAAAGAAGACCAATATTCCTCTTATAATCATGGGTTACTTCAACCCAATATTACAGTTTGGAGTAGAAGATTTTTGTAAAAATTGTCAATCTGTTGGTATAGATGGATTAATAATACCTGATTTACCTGTTGAGATTTATGAAAAACAATATAAGTCTGTGTTTGATAAATATGGTTTGTTAAATATGTTTTTAATAACTCCTCAAACTAGCAATGAAAGAATACAATTTATTGACAAGGTTTCAAAAGGATTTATTTATATGGTTAGTAGTTTTAGTATTACTGGAGCTGTAAATTCTTTTAATGATGACCAAAAAAATTATTTCAAAAGAATCAATTCAATGAAATTGAAATCTAAATTACTCATAGGTTTTGGGATTAGTAATAACAAAACTTTTTTAGATGCAATAGAAAATAGCAGGGGAGCTATAATTGGTTCAGCATTTATAAAGTTTTTGAAAAATAATAATAAAGAAGATATAGTTGAGTTTATTAATGTAATTAGAGGAAAATCACCTAGTAAACACTAATTCACTAGTAATTTCACTCTCATCAGAACTATAAGAATATCCACCATAATCAAATTGTTTTAAATCATTAACTGATTTTATATCATTATCTAAAAGAAATCTAGTCATCATTCCTCTGGCTTTTTTTGCATAAAATGAAATTATTTTAAATTTTCCATTTTTAAAGTCTTTAAAAACTGGAGAAACCATACCTGTCTTCAGAACATCTTTATTAATAACAGAAGAATATTCATTACTTGCTAGGTTTATAAATAATTCATTTTCAACTAACTCACTATTTAACATATTAGTTATTTTTTCTCTCCAAAATTCATATAAATTTTTTGAACTACCTATTGGTAATTTAGTACCCATTTCAAGCCTATAGGGTTGCATCAAATCTAGAGGCTTGAGTAATCCATATAAACCAGACAATATTCTTAAAGATGATTGAGCTTTTTTAATTTTATCTTCGCTCAATGAAAATGCATCAATTCCGGAATAAACATCTCCATCAAAAGTAAACAATGCAGGTCTGGCATTATCAGAGTTAAAAGGAATTTTAAAATTTATATTACGATTCCAATTAAGTTCTGCTATTTTATCTGAAATTTTCATTAAATTTTTTAAATATTTTGGATTTTTTGTTTTCAAAACATTATTTATTGATTTTGACTCGTTTAAAAAATCCGGTAAAGAAAAATCTGAGGTTGGTAAACTTTTATCGTGATTTAATGACTTTGCAGGGGAGATAATAATTTTCATAAATATGAATTTAAGTATAAATTAATAAAAATTAAGACATACTTGAATAATTTCTCCATTTTTCCAAACACTGTTCAAAATCATTAGGAAGATTACACTCAAAATTTAATTCTTTTCCAGAAACAGGATGAATGAAACCTAAAGACTTAGCATGCAAAGCTTGTCGAGGTATTAATTTAAAACTATTTAAAACAAACTGTTTGTATTTATTGAAAATTGTTCCCTTTAATATTTTATCACCACCGTATCTACTATCATTAAAAATTGGATGACCAATATGTTTCATATGTGCTCTAATTTGATGTGTTCTCCCTGTTTCTAATTGACATTCAATAAGAGTAATATAATTAAATCTTTCGATTACTTTGTAATGAGTAATTGCACTTTTTCCAGCTTGTTCGTCATCAGGAACACTCATTATTAAACGATTTTTAGGATCTCTTGATAATCTCTCATTTATTGTTCCTTCTTCATCTGACAGAATTCCCCAAACAAGAGCATAATATTTTCTTTTTGAGGTTTTAAGAAAAAACTGCTTGGCCAAATTAGTCATGGATTTTTCATCTTTAGCTACAACTAAAAGACCACTGGTGTCTTTATCAATTCTATGAACAAGACCCGGCCTACCATCCTTATTTTGAGGTAAGTTTTCAAAATGATCAATCAAACCATTAAGCAATGTTCCACTATAATTCCCATGTCCAGGATGCACAACAAGCCCAGCTGGTTTATTTACAACAAGAAGATTTTTGTCTTCATAAACTATATCAAGTAACATTTTTTCTCCAACTAAAAGGTTTTCATATGGTGGATGAGTAAACATAACCTTAACAAGATCTCCAGGTTTTACTTTTTGATTAGATTTAGCTGTTTGTTCATTAATGAATATGGAACCATTTTTTGCAGCAATCTGAATTTTGTTTCTAGACGAATTTTCAATTCTGTTCATTAAGAATTTATCAACTCTAAGGGGTTCTTGACCTTTGTCTGCCCTAAATTGAAAATGCTCAAATAAGTCATTTTCTAAATTATCGTTCACTTTCATAACTATTTTTCTTCAATTACACCATTTCCAAGTACTAAATCAATCTTTGATTTCTTGGGAACCATATCTCCAACATTTAATTTATCACCATTAAATAAAATTTCTAATACCATGTCTTTTCCAATGTTATTTTCATAAGAAACATCTCCAATTTCTAGACCTGAAGCTAAAAGAGAAGAGTTTGCGCTTCTTTGAGTGATTTGTATAATATTAGGGACTGAAACCTTTCCGTAGTTACTTGGATTTAAAGTAAGGTAAATCTTTCTGTCTTTTTTGACTTTAGAATTTGATTTTGGCAATTGTTCAAGAACAGAAAATTTTGGGTATTCCGGATTATACAAAGCTGAGTCTAATACTATATATGAAAGATTATTTTCTTCCAAAAGAACGATAGCCTTATTGAAATTAATACCTTTTAGTTCGGGAACGTTAATATATTTGTTGTGATTTGTTGTGATATTTAAATAAAAATAAAGAGTTAAAATAAAAAAAAGCGTCAAAACTACAGCCTTAAAAACCTGTTTGAAAAAATATTTAGAGAATATATATTTAATAAAGTTCATTTGAAAATCAATCAGACAAATATATAAAATAAGCTTACTAATACGATTTGAAAAAAAATAAATGATATTTTAGCTAATATGAAAAAAAATGTTGCTGTTTTAATGGGCGGTTTTTCATCCGAAAAAGAAATATCATTGAAAAGTGGTGAAGTTATTTACCAAAATATTAATAGATCAAAGTACAGTCCGTATAAAATTATAGTTAATAAAAATAACTGGATTTATTTAAATGATATAAATGAAGAATCTAATGTAAATCTTGAAGATTTTTCAATAATTTTAAATAACACTAAAATTAAATTAGAAATAGCATTTATAATTATTCATGGATCTCCTGGTGAAAATGGACTGATTCAATCTTTTTTTGAACTTAAAAATATTCCATATACTGGTTGTGATCCCTACACATCTGCATTAACATTTAATAAAAGAGATTGTTTGTCAGTGCTTGAAAAACACAAAATATCGACTGCAAATTCCTTTCACATTAATAAAAGCGAAAAGTTTAAAATTGAGGATATTGTTCAAAAAGTTGGTTTACCGTGTTTTGTAAAAGCGAATAGATCTGGAAGTAGTTTTGGAGTATTTAAAATTTATAAAGAAAATAAATTGACAAAAGCTATCAACAAAGCTTTAGAATATGATAATGAAGTTTTAATTGAATCTTATCTTGATGGTATTGAAGTTTCAGTTGGAGTTATGAACTATCAAAACAAGGTTAAGGTTTTTGGAATTACTGAACTTATTACAGAAAATGATTTTTTTGACTATGATGCAAAATATAATGGTAATTCAAAAGAGATAACACCTGCAAATATTTCAGAAAAACAAAAACAAATTGTCACTAATCTATCTGTCAAAATTTACAAAAAACTTGGTATGAAAGGATTTACTAGAAGTGAGTTCATTATAGTTGATAATATTGCATATTTTTTAGAAATCAACTCAATTCCAGGCATGACCAATGAAAGTATATTTCCTAAACAAGCACAAATAAGCGGAGTTTCTATAACTGAACTGTGTGACGAAATATTATATCAAGCAACTGTATAAATTTATATATTTACTAATATGAGAAAAGCAATATTCCCTGGATCATTTGACCCATTCACTTTAGGTCATCTAGATATTTTAAAAAGAAGTTTGTTGCTTTTTGATGAAATTACTGTGGGTGTTGGAAAAAATATCAATAAAAAAACAATGTTTTCAGAGGAGAAAAGAATTTCATTTATTGAGCAGTATTTCAAAGACGAACCAAAAATTAAAGTTGAAAGCTATGATGGTTTGACTATGGATTTTTGTAAAAAAATAGGTGCTAATTTTATAGTTAGAGGTATTAGAAATAACGGAGATTTTGAATTTGAAAAGGCAATAGCTAGAACTAATAGGAAATTGTCTAAAATAGAGACAGTTTTTTTATTAACATCTGCCAAAACCTCTTTTATAAGCAGTTCAATAGTAAGAGAATTAATTTTAAACAATGGTAAATATCAGCTCTTAGTTCCAAAGTCAGTTAAAATTGATTAAATATTTAATAACAATTTTATATTAGGAAATGTATTTTTTAATTTTTTAATTTTTTTGGCGTTTTTCCAAACTACCTTAGTTATGTCCTCTTTAATTTCAGGCACAAATTCTCCATCAAAATTTGATGTCATTTCATACCAAGTAGTTTCTTTTAGACAATATTCACTATTTTTTTTGAAAATATGATATGTTATTGTTCTAAAATCAATAATTTTTAAATCAACAATACCAGTTTCTTCTCTAACCTCTCTTAAAGCTGTTACATCAACAGTTTCGCCCTTATCTTTTTTGCCTTTGGGTAAATCCCATTTATTTCTTCGAAAAATAAAAAGAGTTTCATCAAAACTATTTTTAACTATACCTCCACCAGCTGATATTACTTTAATTTTTTTTTTAAAAATTGAAATTAATTTTTCAGAATTTTTATGATATAAAAATATTTTTTTATGTTTTTTAACATTAGAAATAATATCATTTATTGAGATTTTTTTTAAATCAAATAAATTAATTTTAGAACCAAATGGAATCTGACTAGTCAATAATATTACATTTTCATTAACAAAAACTTTATACATTTGTTTTATGGTTTTAAATAAATATACAGCAAAAAAAACTGCTGAATTACTTCTGCAAATTAACGCAATAAAATTAAATTCAAAAAATCCATTTACTTGGGCTAGTGGATGGAAATCACCTATATATTGTGATAACAGAATAATTCTATCACATCCACAAATAAGAATTTTTGTTAGAGAACAAATAGTTAAACAAATCGAAGAGCTTTACGGAAAGCCTGATGTAATAGCTGGCGTAGCAACTGGTGCTATAGGGATTGGAATGCTAGTAGCTGATGTGATGAATCTTCCATTTATTTATATAAGACCTAATTCAAAAAAACACGGAAGAAAAAATAAAATTGAAGGGCAATATTCAAAATCTCAAAAAGTTGTTGTAATTGAAGATTTGATAAGTACTGGTAACAGTAGCTTAATGGCTGTCGACGCCTTAAGAGACGAGGAGCTAATTGTTAAGGGAATGATTAGTATTTTTACTTATGGATTTGATGTTTCATATGAAAACTTTAAAAATAAAAATGTTGAACTACATACATTAAGTTCTTATGATTATCTTTTGGAGCAAGCTTTAGATATTAAATACATAACTGATAATGAATTTAAAACCTTAAAAGAATGGAAAAAAAATCCAAGTGAATGGAATCCTAAAAATAATTAATTATGAAACTAAATAGTAAAGTAAATAACATTAATATCTCAGATAGTCAATTATTTGAAAAATTAACTGCAATTGAAAATTACAAAAAAATAATGCCAGAAAACATTTCTAAATTTGAAATTATTAATAACGAAACATTAATTTTTTCATTAAAAGGAATGCCAGCCATAAAGTTAATAATTGGTGAGAAAAATTCACCATCAAAAATAGTAATGAATTCTAGTGAGTCTAAAATTGTTTTTTCATTGACTGCAAATATTCAAAAAATTGACAATGATAACTGTAGCTTTGAACTAGAGTTTAACGGAGATTTAAATCCAATGATTCAAATGATGGTTAAAGGCCCGTTACAATCATTCATTGATGATTTATCATGTAATACTTCAAGATTAGTTTAATGAAAAAATTTGCATTAGTTACTGGCGCAAGTTCAGGAATTGGTTTACAAATATGTCATTCTCTTGCAAAAAGAGGTTTCAATATAATTTTAACTTCTAGATCTGAAAATAAATTAAAATCTATTTCAAATGAGATTAGTTCTAATTATGGAGTTGAAACCACCTATTTATCTTGTGATTTAGCTGACAAACAAGGTCCACAAAATATTTATAATTTTTGTGAATCTAAAAATTATCAAGTTGATATTCTAGTTAACAATGCTGGATACGCACTTCCGGACGCTTTTGAAAAAAATTCAGTTGAAGACGAAGAAAATTGTATTAGAGTTTTAGGGACTTCTGTTATTTCTTTGACAAAACTTTTTGTGCGTGATATGATCAAAAATAATCATGGAAAAATAATGATCGTTTCATCAGTTGCTGCATTTGCTCCACCAGCAGCAATTCAAGTCATGTATGGTCCACTTAAAACTTTCATGAATCGATTCAGTGAGGCTTTGAATGTAAATTACAACTCAAAAGGAGTAACATCCACAGCACTATGCCCTGGATATACAGTTACTAACTTTCATACTGCAAGTGGTGTTCAAGATGAGATGGATAGTGTTCCAAAATTTTTAAAAAAATCTGCATCTAGAATAGCTGAAGAAGGTGTAAGCGGTATGTTAAAAGGAAAAAAAATTGTTATACCTACAAAAACTTGGAAAATGGTAGTGTTTTTAATTAAAATTGTTCCACAATTTATTTTTGATTTTTTATCTGGTATTTTGGCTCCTGGAAGGTATGAGGATTTAAAAAATTGAAATCCCCCACACTGTAATTATAGCCCAAAGTATATACTTTACTAGTTTGCCAATAAACATCCAAAAAGAAACTTTTAGAAGATTTATTTTAAAAAACCCTAAACTAACTGCTATTGGATCGCCAATAAAAGGTAAGCAACATAAAAATGCATAGGTACTCCCCCATTTATCAATCTTTATTTTAAAACCCGTGATATTATCTTTTTTAATTCTAAAATATTTTTCAACAAAATCCCACTTCCCCAAACTTCCTAAAAAATAACTACTTAAGCCACCTAGCCAATTTCCAATAGTGGCAATTATTATACTTAAATTAATATCAAAACCTTGGGTTAACAATAGGCTTAAAACAATTTCAGAACTTAACGGAATAATTGTAGCACCTAAAAAACTAGATAAAAACAAGCCTAAATAACCCCATTCAACAAATGATTCCATTTTTTAATATATCATTTTAATTTCATGAAAATTATAGTATTCAAAACTATCATCATCTTTTTTAATTTTTAGCACACCTTTTTTATCAACGTTAGAAATTTTTCCAAAAAAATAATTGTTTTTAGAATCGATAAACTTAAACGATTTATTAAGTCCGTACAGGTTTTTCTTGTATAAAGAAAAAAAGTTATCAATATCGTTATTCAATTGTGGATTAATTAAAAAATCTAAATAATTATATTTTTTTAAATTTTCAATAAAAAGCATCGTCAAAGAATTTAAATCATAATTTATTCCTTTCAATATTTTTAAAGATGAGGCATTAGGTAAATTTTCAAAATCTTCCTGATTAATATTTAATCCGAAACCAATTATTATCATTTCAATTTTACTGCCTTTTATTTTTAACTCATTTAAAATGCCACATATTTTTTTATTTCCTGACATAATGTCGTTGGGCCATTTAATCTTTATGTCATGGATATGCAATGATTTTAGAGTGTTTAAAATGAATAAAGAAAAAACAATATTTATTATAAATTGATTCTGTATTTTAAAATTATTTGGGGAAAACGAAATAGAAAAAGCTAAATTCTTATCTGGTTCACTAACCCAAGAATTTCCCCTTTGACCTTTCCCTTTAGTTTGATTAAACGTGTACGCAACTTGAATATCATTTTTGATTGACTCTGGAAAATTTATTTTTAAATATTCATTAGTAGAGTCAATGGCACTAAGTTTGATTAACTTCATACAATAGTTTATATATTTATTAAAACTAAAATAGTAGAATTAAATATCCTAAATTTACACCTAATAAATACAAATTTGAACACAGATAATTTAATATCAAATATAATTGAAGGAATTGAAAATGTTAAAGGTGAAGAAATTAACATTCTTGATTTAAGAACAATTGAAAATGTTGCATGTAAATATTTCATTATTTGCACCGGGAACTCTTCAACGCAAGTCAATGCTATAACCAGTTCAATAAAAAAATGTGTTAGCAAAGAATTATCAGAAAAGCCTTGGCATATTGAAGGGCTTGAGAATTGTAAATGGGTGTTAATGGACTATGTAGACGTGGTAATTCACATTTTTAATAAAGAAACTAGAGAACACTATAACATTGAAGAATTATGGGGAGATGCTAAGTCTACCCTAGTTGAAACAAAATATTAAAATGAAGAACACAAAACTACCTAAAAAAAAACCTAAATTAAGTTCATATTGGATATATGGTTTAATAATTTTATTTTTTGCTAGCACCTATTTTGTTGGTGGAGAAAGCACCACATCAGCGTCTAAAAATATTAATATTTCAAGTTTTGAAAGATTTTTAAATAAAGGTGAAATTAAAGAAGTTACTGTTGTAAATAAAAATTTAGCACAAGTAACACTGGAAAGAGATGCACTAAATAGTCCAGATCATAAAAATGCAAATTCAGTAAATTTTTTAGGTCAAAAAAACATAAATGGTCCACATTATATTTTCGAAATTGGAAATTTAGAGCTTTTTCAAAATAAACTTGAATTAGCGGAACAAAAAGGTATTCAGTTCAGCTATAATTTTAAAACAATAGAAAATAAATGGTTTGACGTTCTCATTGGTTTTCTGCCACTTATTATATTAGTTGGATTATGGATATTTTTTATGAAAAGAATGTCTGGAGGAGGCGGAGGAGCTGGATCACAAATTTTTAACATTGGAAAATCTAAAGCCAAATTATTTGATCAAAAAAGTGATGTTAAAATTACGTTTAAGGACGTAGCAGGACTGGAAGGAGCTAAAGAAGAAGTTCAAGAAATAGTTGATTTCTTAAAGAATCCAAATAAATATACCATACTTGGAGGGAAAATTCCTAAAGGAGCACTGTTAGTTGGTCTTCCTGGAACAGGAAAAACATTACTTGCTAAAGCAGTAGCTGGAGAAGCTAAAGTGCCTTTTTTCTCACTTTCAGGTTCAGATTTCGTAGAAATGTTTGTCGGGGTTGGAGCATCAAGAGTGAGAGATCTTTTCAAGCAAGCAAAAGAAAAATCACCTGCAATTATATTTATTGATGAAATAGATGCTATTGGAAGAGCAAGAGGAAAAAATAACATGAACGGAGGAAATGATGAAAGAGAAAATACATTAAATCAACTTTTAACGGAGATGGATGGATTTGGAACTAACACCAATGTAATTGTTATAGCAGCTACAAACCGTGCAGACGTTTTAGATAAAGCCTTAATGAGAGCTGGAAGGTTTGATAGACAAATTTATGTTGATCTACCAGATGTTAGGGAAAGAAAACAAATTTTTGCTGTTCACCTTAAACCTATAAAAACTATAAAATCATTAGATACTGATTTTTTAGCAAAACAAACACCTGGTTTTTCTGGTGCTGATATTGCTAACATCTGTAACGAAGCTGCATTAATTGCTGCAAGAAAATCTAAAAAATCAGTTAATAAACAAGATTTTTTAGATGCTGTAGACAGAATTGTTGGTGGACTTGAAAAAAAGAATAAAATAATTACGGAATCAGAAAAGAAAACTATAGCATTTCATGAAGCAGGACATGCTACAGTTAGTTGGTTTTTAGAACATGCTGCTCCTCTTGTTAAAGTCACAATTGTTCCCAGAGGACAATCACTAGGAGCTGCCTGGTATTTACCTGAAGAAAGACAAATTGTTAAACCAGAACAAATTTTAGACGAAATGTGTGCTGCACTTGGTGGACGAGCCGCTGAAAAAGTAATGTTTAATAATATATCTACAGGTGCGCTAAGTGATCTTGAAAAAGTGACTAAACAAGCTAGATCTATGGTGACTGTTTATGGACTAAACGATAAAATTGGTAATTTAACATATTATGATTCAAGTGGTCAAAATGAGTATGGCTTCACAAAACCATATAGTGATGTAACTGCTCAAATTATCGATAAAGAAATTTCTAATATTATAGAAACTCAATATCAAAGAGCAATTAAATTACTTAAAAAACATAAGAAAAAGTTAATTGAACTTGCAGATTTCTTACTTGATAAAGAAGTTATTTTCAAGGAAGATTTAGTTAGAATTTATGGTGAAAGACCTCATGATCTGAAAAATTTAAAAAAATAATAATTATCTATAATTATTAACATATAGTATTGTAACAACAAGTTTTTTTATCTTTACACGTCTTTAAAAAAACTTTTTGAAAAAATTCTTAAAATCATTTTTTAATAAATCTTCCGAATCTAACTCTACAGAGTCTCGTGTAGGTAAATATATGCCTGAAAAACAAGATCCTATTGAAGAACGTTTTACATATAATTTTACCAATAATGGAGGTAAGTTTTTATACTGTGAAAACAAAAAAGAATGTGATGATTTTTTTAATAAAATATTACAAGAAAATAATTGGAAAGATGTTGAAATATTATGCTATGACCATAATCTTCTGGATTTATTTTCAAATAAATCTGAGTTAATAGTTTCCAAGACTAATCTTAATTCTAAATTTTTCTTGACTACCTGTGAGTTTTTAGT
>CESJ01114695.1_pt1 | contig 16078 bp, 16 predicted proteins | sample 356311 | NCBI WGS metagenome assembly CESJ01 (sample SAMEA2621487, study PRJEB7988) | marine metagenome | biome: marine biome (ENVO:00000447); feature: surface water layer (ENVO:00002042); material: "saline water (ENVO:00002010), including plankton (ENVO:xxxxxxxx)" | depth 5 m
TGGTGGCCAAAATCACTAAATCTAGATATTTTACATCAACATGATTCAAAAACCAATCCTTACGGAAAAGATTTTAATTATAGAGATTCTGTAAAAAAACTAAACTTTAAATCACTTGAAAAAGAAATGCATGACTTAATGACTGAACCGCAAGATTGGTGGCCTGCTGACTGGGGACATTATGGTGGTTTAATGATTAGAATGGCATGGCATGCAGCTGGAACCTATAGAACTGGAGACGGTAGAGGTGGTGCAGGAACTGGAAACTTAAGATTTGCTCCTCTTAATTCTTGGCCTGATAATGGCAATTTAGACAAAGCTAGGCGCCTTCTTTGGCCAATCAAAAAAAAATATGGAAATAATATCAGTTGGGCAGATTTATTTATTTTGGCGGGGAATGTAGCTTATGAAAGCATGGGGCTTAAAACTTTTGGTTTTTCTTATGGTAGAGCAGACATATGGCATCCAGAAAAAGATATTTATTGGGGTTCTGAAAATGAATTTTTAGCTCCAAGTGAAGAGCGTTATTCTAATCTTGATGATGCTTCTACATTGGAACAGCCATTAGGAGCTACGCATATGGGTTTAATTTATGTTAATCCTCAGGGTGTTAATGGGAAACCAGATCCATTAAAAACAGCTCAACATGTTAGAGAAACTTTTTCTAGAATGGCCATGAATGATGAAGAAACTGTAGCGCTTACAGCTGGAGGTCACACTGTTGGTAAGGCCCATGGAAATGGAGATGATAGTATTTTGGGACCTGAACCTGAGGGAGCTAATATTGAAAGTCAAGGTTTTGGCTGGATTAATCCTAAAGGAAATGGAAATGGAGTTGACACAGTAACTAGCGGTTTGGAAGGCGCTTGGACAACTAACCCAACAAAATGGGATAATGGTTATTTTGATATGCTTTTCAATCACGAATGGGAATTAAGGAAAAGCCCTGCTGGTGCATGGCAATGGGAACCTGTTAGTATTGATGAAAATAAAAAACCTATTGATGCAAACAACCCTGAAGTCAGACAAAATCCAATAATGACAGATGCTGACATGGCAATGAAAGAAGATCCTATTTACAGAGAAATTTCTTTGAAATTTAAAGAGGATCAAGCATATTTTTCTGAAACATTTGCAAGAGCTTGGTTTAAACTAACTCATAGAGACATGGGTTCAAAAAATAGATATATTGGACCAAATTTCCCTTCAGAAGAATTAATATGGCAAGATCCAATCCCTGTTGGAAAAACAGATTATAATGTTGAGGATGTAAAAGCTAAAATTTCTGAATCAGGTCTTTCTATTCCTGATCGAATTACATTAGCTTGGGATAGTGCCAGGACTTTTAGAGGTTCAGATTTAAGAGGAGGAGCAAATGGAGCAAGGATTAGACTATCACCCCAAAATAATTGGGAAGGGAATGAGCCCTTACGTTTATCTAAAACTTTATCTGTTTTAGAGCCAATTGCTTCTGAATTCGGAATTAGTTTAGCGGATACTATTGTATTAGCAGGAAACTCTGCAGTTGAAGAAGCTGCAAAAGCTGAAGGATATAATGTGGACGTACTATTTAAACCTGGTAGAGGAGATGCCTCTCAAGAAATGACAGATGAAAATTCTTTCAGTAATCTTGAGCCGTTAGCTGATGGTTATAGAAATTGGATTGATTCAAAATACTCAAATAATGCAGAGGAAATGATGTTAGACAAAACACAATTATTAGGTTTAACAGCACCTGAAATGACTGTTCTTGTTGGTGGAATGCGAGTTTTAGACGCTAATTATAAAGGAAGTGGTGATGGTGTTTTGACAAATCAAACAGGTGTTTTATCAAATGATTTTTTTGTCAATTTAATGGACATGAACAATAAGTGGAGTGCTGTAGGGGATAATAAATATGAGATTATTGATAGAAGTTCAGGTAAAGTAAAGTGGACAGCTTCTGCGGTTGATCTTATCTTTGGATCTAATTCAATACTTCGTTCATATTCTGAAGTTTATGCACAAGACGATAATAAACAAAAATTTGTAAATGATTTTGTTTCAGCGTGGTCTAAAGTTATGAATTTAGACATGGTTCAATAAATTATTTTCTAGAATTTAATTTTGCAAGAAGTCTTAGGATTTCAAGATAGAGCCATACAAGTGTAACTAGTAAGCCAAATGCGCCATACCATTCCATGTATTTTGGCGCACCCTTTTCGGCACCTTCTTCAATAAAATCAAAGTCCATTACAAGGTTTAGAGATGCAATGATTACTATAAATAAACTTATTCCTATGCTCATTAAAGAGCCATTAGTGGGATCTAAAAATGAAAAATTTATTCCAAAAAAACTCGCCATAATACTAACGAAATAGACTAGAGCTATTCCCCCTGTTGCAGCAGCTACACCAAGTTTAAAATTTTCAGTTACTTTAATATATCCTGATTTATAAACTAATAAAAGTGAAACTAAAATAGAGACTGTTAAAATAACAGCATTAAGGACAATGCCTTCAAACATTTGACCATACATGTAAGAAATTGAGCCTAATAAAAGTCCTTCAAGCATTGCATATAATGGAACTGTTATAGGTGCCCATGTTTTTTTATAGATTGTAACTAAGGCAACAATAAACCCCCCAAGCCCTCCAATTATCATGTACATTAAGCCATTAGGCACATAAGCAAAGTACCCTGAAAACACTAATAATGCTAAAGAGATCCCAGTTTTGTCTACAGTACCCTGAATTGTCATTACATCATCTCGAAGTAATGATCCGTTTTTTGGTCTTTCTAAGTTTTCAAAAACTTTTGAATTTAATGAAGGATTTCCAGATCTTAACATTGAACGTGTTCTCATATGTATTTTTTCCAAATTTAAAAAAAATGTTTTTGATTTTAATTATAACTTTAAAAAATAAATACCTGAAAAAATAATATTGATTATGAATTATATTTCGATAGATATTAGTAGTAAGTATAAATTATTTAGTGAAAAATGGCAGCCTAAAGTAATAGCGACAATGAACGATTATGAATTTAAAATAGCAAAAATTGAAGGGGAATTTATTTGGCACAGTCATAAAGAAACGGATGAAACCTTTATTGTAATTAAGGGAGAGATTGATATAAAATTTAGAGATGGTAGTGTTAAGGTTAAAGAAGGTGAAATGTTTGTAGTTCCTGCAGGAGTTGAACATAAACCCATTTCTAAAAAAGAATCTCAAATAATGTTAATTGAGCCAAAAGGAGTTGTCAACACTGGTGAAGAAGTTCCAAATACTCTGACAGCTAAAAATGATGTTTGGATTTAATTCTTATTAGCAATTAACTTTTTTGTTAAGTAGTTAAATCTTATATAAAGTAAAATTGATGCTGAGAATAGGCCCACAAACAAACCAATCCAGATCCCTGTACTTTCAAAAGAAGTGTAAAGACCTAAATAATATGAAATTGGAAATCCAATTATCCAATAAGAAATAAAGGTTATCAATGCAGGAATTTTCACATCTTGTAACCCTCTTAGCGCTCCTAATATAACGACTTGAAGTCCATCAAATATTTGAAAAAAAGCAGCTACTAATAATAATTTTGAGGCTATTAATACAACCTCAGAATTATCACTTAAATTAAGTAACTCATTTTCATTTAAATATAATGTAGGAAGCCAATCTCTAAATATCAAAAAGAAAGATGCAAATACAATCTCTATTAAAAAAGTTAAAAACAATATTGAATAAGCTATTCTTCTTAATGAGACAAAATCTGAAAGTCCTTTTTGATTCCCAACTCTAACCATTGCAGCAACTGATAGACCAATTCCTACCATAAATGTCATACTTGACAAGTTTAAAGCTATTTGGTTAGCTGCTTGTGGATTTTTTCCTAAAACTCCACTAATCCAAATAGCAGCAGTAAAAATACCCACTTCAAAAAACATTTGGAGAGCAGAGGGAAAACCTAAGTTAAAAAGCTTATTGGTTATTTTTTTTTCAATTTTCTTGAAATTAAATCCAGTTATGTAAGGCTTAAATTTATCTTTATTTTTGAAAATCATCCATAAAAAGTAAACCATAATAATTCTTGCAAAAAGAGTTCCTATGGCTGCTCCAGTTATTCCTAGCTTGGGGAATCCAAATGTTCCAAAAATCAACAAATAATTTAAAATAATATTAATCACATTAGCCAATATTGTAGCATACATTGGATATTTTGTGCTTGAAAGTCCATCTGAAAATTGTTTCAAAGCCTGAAAAATTATAAGAGGAACTAAGGACAAAGCAACAAAATTTAAGTATGGTATTGCTAATTCTACAACCTCTTTAGGTTGATCCATGTAATACATTACAGGTCTGAGTAATAGAATGATTAAAAAAAGAAAAACACTTAAAATAGTACAGAGAAGCAATCCATGTTTAAACGCATTTTTTCCCTCAGAAATATTATTAGAGGCATCAGCCTCAGCTACTAATGGAGTGATTGCAGTTGAAAAACCGATTCCCAAAGACATTGCTATAAATACAAAACTATTACCAAGTGAAACAGCAGCAAGCTCTGCCGTGCCTAGTTGACCAACCATGACATTATCAGCAAACGCTACAAATGTATGTCCTAACATGCCAAGCATTACCGGAAAGGACAATTTTAAATTATAACGAAATTCTTTGGTATAACTAGCAATCAATTTTTTTAAATTTTCACAAATGTAAGTCAGTTTTAATTAGTATTTTAATAAAAAAAATTCAAATGAAATCTAAGTTTTCAAGAATTATTCAAGGTTGTATGAATTGGGGTAAATGGGGGAGTTCACTTTCAGCTAATGAAATGGAAAAATTAATTCATTTTAATATTGAAAACGGAATTACGTCATTTGATCATGCTGATATATATGGAGATTATACCACAGAAATAGAGTTTGGAAAAGCTTTTAAAAATTCAAGTATTAAAAGAGAGGAAGTGGAGTTTATATCAAAATGTGGAATCCAATACGTTGGAGAAACTAGATCCAATAAAGTTAAACACTATCAGTATGATTCAGATTATATAATATTTAGTGCTGAAAAATCTATCAAGGATTTAAATGCAGATTATTTGGATATATTTTTGTTGCACAGGCCAAGTCCGCTTATGCATCCAGATGAGATTTTTAAAGCAGTAGAAGCCTTAAAATCTCAAGGAAAAATTAAATCATTTGGACTTTCAAATTTTTCAAATTATCAAACTGATTTAATTTCTGCTAAAACTCAAGTGAGTGCCAATCAAATCCAATTTTCTTTATCTCATAACAAACCTTTATTTGACTCATCATTAGATTATATGCTAACTAATAATATAATTCCGATGAGTTGGAGTCCGTTAGGAATTATATTTAAAGATGAAAATAAAAATAATAAAAGAATACATCTTTTACTTGATGAGCTAACAAATAAATACAATGCTTCAAAAGATCAATTGTTATTGTCTTGGATTATAAAGCATCCTTCAAAAATACATCCTGTAATAGGAACAGTCAAATCGGAAAGAATTAATGCAGCAAAAAATTCTTTGAGTATTGAATTGACTGAAATAGATTGGTTTAGAATGTTAGAAACATACTTAGGTCATAAGCTCCCTTAAAATAAAATTAAAAAAAATCGTTTTTTTTGTCTTTTTTGGTGCTTTTTGGTCTTTTTTTGATCATTTTTAGCATTTTTTGATCATTTTTAGAGTTTTTAAGTATTTTTATAAAAAACTTTTTCTTCAATTGATTTCCATAATAAAAGTGAAGCAATTGTATTGTATGGGCTCCATTTTTTTATAAAACCATCTAATTTTTGATCTGAAAGTTGGCTAATATTATAATTGACTTTTATACTATTAATTAATGCTAAGTCCCCTTTTGAAAATATGTTTTTCTCAAAAAGTATGAATATTAAAAACATTTCTGATGTCCATTTTCCAACACCTTTTATTTCAGTCAATTTTTTAATGACTTCTTTTTTATTTAGTTTAGAAAAATCAATTTTATTTTCCAAAAAAAACAAGTAAGTATTTTTTATATAATCTACTTTTCTATGTGATATGCCAATGGATTGCAATTTATTATTTTCAATTTCTATAATTTCATTTGCACTTTTATTTTTTATAAGTGTAAGAAATCTTTTTTTAATTGTTAAAGCAGCTTTAAAACTTACTTGTTGCTCAATTATTAGTAATGCAATAGCCTTAGAATAGTCAGATTCATACCTATCTGTAAGAGTAATATCGTTTTCGAACTTAGCAATCAAAAATGACATAATTTTATCATTTTTTAAATGATCAAGTGCATCTTTAAAGTCCATTATTTATCGTGTGTATCGTAAAGGTAAAGTGGAAACGCGAGTGAAAATCCTACTACAAAAAGACAAATAACGTATTTTAAGATTTTAATTTTATTGGTTTTATATTGATAAATTAAATAAATTAAAAAAGCTGACGCTGCCACTGTTAAGTCCATAGTTATCATCGATACGGAATGTGGTCCAAAAAAAATATCATTCCAAAATCCATCCATCGACCACTGATTGTTTTGTAAAAAATTTATTAAGTGATAGTATGGAAGAATAATACCTAATACACATAATAATAAATATAGTTTTTTCATTTCTTTTTCTTTTTTGAAATAATCTCCTTAATAAGTTTTTTAATCTTGCTTATTCTCATTTTTCTGAATTCCACCTTTTCAGTATTTCCGCTAATCTTAGTTCTTGAAATTCTTTTTTTTAACTGATTAATTTTGTGACCTAATTTTGTCACATCATCTTTTTGTAATTTGCTCATTTTATTAACATTAAATGTTATCACTTAAAGTTAATAAATCAATTATATACATAACAAGATTTACTATATTTATTTTAAACAATAATTATTATGGCCTTTATAAAAAAAGAATATTCTGATGGATTTTTTAATGTTGGCAAAGAAAATGGATTCTTACCCAAAAGTACTCCACTTGAAGCTCTGCCTAAAACTTATTTTTTTCTCCAAGAACTATTAGATAAAATGCCAGTCAAAATTAATAATGAGTCAGGTTATTTAGATCAGCCAGGCGCCATTCATAATGCCGTTAAATCTTTGCCAAATTATTTTGACCAAGTATCAGCCGAAACAGATATAATGTTGATTCAAGCTTTATACAGAGGTTACTGTTTTTTAGCCTCAGCATACACCCTAGAGCCTTCATTTCAACATTATAGAAAAACTGGAGATTACGGTAAAGCTCAAAATATTCTACCCATTCAGATTGCTCAACCTTTTGTAGAAATTTCAAATAAATTAGACGTATATCCCTGGCTGGATTATCATTATGCATATTCTCTTGGGAATTATAAAAAAATAGATAAATCAGGAGATCACAAATGGTCAAATTTAGACATGTGTGTTCGATTTTCTGGCCAACCTGATGAGGTTGGTTTTATTATGTTACATGTTGATATAAATCAACATTCTCCAAGTTTAGTTGGCTCAGTTATTAATGTTTTACATGCCTTAAAAGAAAACGATTTAACTAACTCAGTTAATTTTTTAAAAGAAAATTTCCAAACCATGAAATTAATGAACACTAGAAGAAGAGAAATGTGGAAGGCTTCTAGATGGAATCATTATAACGATTTTAGAGTCTTTATTATGGGGGTAAAAGGCAATGAAGAATTATTTGGTGATGGTGTTATATATGAAGGAGTATGGGAAGAGCCTAAACAATTTAGAGGACAGACAGGTGCTCAGGATGATATAATTCCAATGGAAGATATTTTTAGTGGAGTTATTAAACATTATCCTAAAAATGAACTAACAAAATATTTGATTGATCTAAGAAGCTACAGACCAAAATGTATTCAGAACTTTTTTGAGGATTTAGAGGATACTGTCAATGAATTAAGTGAAGAAGGAATTTCTCACATCTTACATAAACAAAATAATCATGAAGGATTGTGTTATTTATTAGGGATTTTAGAAGAAATATATCATTTCAGAAATGGACACTGGCAATTTGTACAAAAATATATAATGGCAAATACTAAATATGCTAAAGCAACAGGTGGGACTCCTATTATTAGCTGGTTACCAAATCAAATGAAAGCGGTACTGAAAGAAATGAATAATGTTATTGATTTAATAGACATAAAAGATTTAAGCTCTGAAGCATCTGATTTATACAATGAAATTAAAAGTAAAATTGATAAAAAAGTAGAATTATTAAATCATCAACTTGAGTTAATCAATAAAAAATCTTTTTCCGCAGAAAAAGTGTTTGAGCTTAATGAAAAATATAATCTTTCAGATAAAAAAGATTAATTAATTTTTTCGAAAAGCCCTTTTTCTTTATTTTTTTTAACATTATTTGGAGAAAAATATTGGCCTTGCATTGTAATATAAACTCCATTTGAAAGAGATTGAGCAAATGACAATGCGCATCCTAAATTAAAAAATCCATCAGAAGAACTTCCAAATGCATATGGAATCATTGCTCCAGTAAGAATTATAGTTTTATCCAAAAGATTGGCTTTCTCAAGTTCTTTTGCGCTCTGAACGATACGATCGGTTCCATGAGTTATAATAATTTTATTTGAATCTGAAGTTTTACATTTTGAGATTATTTTTTCAATATGAGATTTGTTCATTTCCAAACTGTCTATCATCATTAATGTTTCAAAAACAACATTTAATCTGCATCTGCTTCTTTTTAACATTTCTGGCAGGTGAGTTTTTTCAAAATACAAATTACCATCTTTATAATTATAGCTTTTATCAAAAGTCCCCCCAGTAATAAAAATTTGTATTGAATTATTCATTTTATAGTTCTTTTGCTAAAAGCATATATATTGGAAAATGGTCACTATATCCATCTAAAAATTTTCCGCCTGCAAAACTTTTAAAAGGATATCCTTCATACTTTCCATTTTGATTGATTAGATATTTTTTATTAAAAATTCCTGCTTTTAAAAAAAAGTGTCCTGAATTTTTCAAGAGTTCACTGGAAATCATAAACTGATCTAACATGTCCCATTTTCCTCTGTAATTATAACTGCCAAATCCTTTCTTATATAATTCCTCAGTTGGATTATAAAGCTCATTTTTTTTAATTTTAGATTTGTTTTGAACAGTTTTTAAAATTGGTTTAATACTTTTGTCTAAAGGGTTATCGTTAAAGTCTCCCATATTAATAATTTTTGCTTTATGATCGGTTTCTAATATAGAATCTATTATTTTTTTATTTAATTGACCAGCAAGAATTCTTCCCTTCTCGCTTCTCATTCTTCCTCCAGATCTTGAAGGCCAATGGTTAACAATGAAATGAATCATTTCGTTATCTAAATAACCAGAAACCAACAGATGATCTCTAGTGAAATCAGTTTCTCCATTTTCTCTTTTTAAGTATAATGAGTATGCCTTTGTGAAAGTTGGAGTAAATCTATTTGCTTTAAAAAGCAACCCCACATCTACCCCTCTTTCGTCTGGAGAATCAAAATGAGCAATACCATAACCTTGATTTTTTAATTCTTCATTATTAATTAAATCTATTAGTACCTTCTTGTTTTCAACTTCACATAAACCAATAATTGAAGGTGAAGTGCCTATAATATCTTTGCCGATTTCTGAAATTACTCTCGCTATATTTTTTGATTTCTTAATGTATATTTCTTCTGTCCATTTATCTCTTCCGTTTGGCGTTCTGTCGTCATCAAAAGTCTTAGGATCATCTATTGTATCAAAGAGATTTTCAACATTATAAAATGCAATTGTATTTACACTGTATTTTTTTGAGGGATCTAATTGAGTCCAACATAAAAAAGGAATTAAGTAAATCAATGCAATAATTAATCTAAACATATATTTTAATTTGTATTTAAAATTACAAACATTTTAATTGATAAAGTTCATATTCATCACTTAAACTAACTTAGATTTAAATATTATTATTTTTTAAAAATGAATATTATATGTATTAATTTTTTTCAGTTTGAACTTTATAAGTAGTTTTGTCTTCAATTTTATTATTAATGAAAAATACTCTAATAAAAATAGTGAGAATTGGACTTAGATTACATTCTTTGTTTCATTTATTAGAATTTATATCTGCTTTGTATGAAAAGGCTTTTATTACCGCATCAATTGCATTCATTGCCATGTTTATAGAACTATTAGCTAGTTTTCTGCTCCCAAAAGAGCACGTTCATATAAAGCCTTTAATTTCTGATGTTCACGAATCTTGTGAGAAAGAATAAACATTCTTTTTAGTATGTTTACTATTTTATAAGTTTGTATTTATAATTTAAAATCAATATTAAATTTAATACAAAAAGCCTGCTTGTTTAACAAGCAGGCTTTTTAATTTTCGGTGAATAATCTATGATTATTTTCCTTTTACAAATGGCAATCCAGTTTTTGGACTTTCAACAACTTGTTTTCCATCAGGTAAGTCACATGCTTCTGGTCTTTCGTCTTTAGCGAAATAGTAGATAGTTTGCATTCTACCTCCTTTTAATTCTACATCTTTTGAATGTAGAAAGTAAGATTTTCCTTTACTGTTTGTGTGTTTGTATCCCATTGTATTGGTTTTAGTTAAACATTAATTTATACTAATCTATAAAAAATAATTCTTATCTGGAATTGTTTTTCCTTCTCTGGAAAATAAATTTGTTAATTACTTTTTTTAAATTTTTTATTTCACATTTTTTATTTCAAAAAATAGAAGGAATGATGAAACTGTATTTTTTACATAAAATATTGATAATCAAAATATTGACTCTACATTTTTTAATTTTTAAAATTTAATTTTTTATAGGGGTCTTACAGGGAAGAATTTTTTCAAATTTTTTCGAAACTGTTGACAACTAATAGTTTTAATTATATATTTTTGACCAAAAACAGTTTAAAACCAGACTATTATGTTTTATAAGTACCACCTATTTTATTTAGTTACGATATGTATAATGTTATTTTCTTCAAATTCTTTTTCACAGAACTATACTGAGCGAAACTTAAAAACTATTGCTAATTCTATTATTAACGATTCTAAGGCATGTGTGTTTATCACATTAGATTCTGAAAATAAGCCGGTATCACGATTAATGGATCCACATATTTATAATGATGCTTTTGAAATTTACTTGATAACAAATCCTAAATCTAGAAAGGTTAGTCATTTGAGAAATAACAATAGTATTTCATTAAATTTCATTTCCTCTGACGGCAGTAGTTACGTTTCAATTAATGGAATAGCCGAGCTTATTAATGAACTAAGCCTTAAAAAGAAGTATTGGAAGAGTGATTGGACACCTTATTACAAAGACTTAGATAAAGACTGTGTTCTTATAAAGATTTCACCAAAATCAATAGAGTTAGTCAGTTCTTTACATGATGTTTTGAGTGATCCATTGACATGGGAGCCTACAACTATAATTTTTTAGACTTAAGTTTTGATTGTCAGTTCTATAATCGTATCTATTTCCTTCATTTGATCCTTATCTAAATTAATTGTTAAAGTGGATTTTTTAAATTTATAATCAACCTTAAAATTTGTATTGTAATAACTAACCTTTTTTATTTTCTCACTTAAGCCCTCAATTATTAATTGATTTTCATTAAAATCTAAAATATGAAGATAAATTTTATTTCCTTTCCTTGTTGACACAAATTCATCTGTCGGATCTATTGGTCCTTTTCTAGTTTTATAAATAGTTTCTCCATTTTCAGCAATCCATTTTCCAATTTTTTCTAAAGATTTAATATGTTTTTCTTGTATTTCTCCATTTGGCATAGGACCAACATTTAAAAGAAGGTTACTTCCGTAACCTGCGGCTTTTATTAAATATTGAATTAGTTCCTTATTTGATTTATGTTTTCGGTCTTTTAAATTAAATCCCCAGGAACCATTAATTGTTTCACATACCTCTAGGGGAAGAGCTCCGATATCTTCTTTGGAGGTTGCGAAATCTTTTGTTCCTTTCCCCGGTAGATCTTTTTCAAACATTTGAAAATCTTCTCCCTCATTTGGAGCCAAATGATGATTACTTCCAATTAGTGCTTTTGGTTGAAGTTCATGAATCAAATCGTAAACCTCTTTTAATTTGAAATCAACTTTTATTTTCCCAAACCTTTTTCCATCCCATTCATGTTGGTCCCATTGGCCATCAAACCAAATTCCTCCAATTTCACCATAATTAGTCAAAAGTTCGGTAAGCTGAGCTTTCATAAAATCTATATAATCCTCCCATTTTCCTTCACCCCTTCCTTCAATTCCAGCACCAGTTCTTCCTCTTGGAAAATAATCATCTCTATTCCAATCAAGCTGTGAGTAATAAAAGAAAAGCTTAATGTCATGTTTCCTACATGCATTAGCTAACATCTGTAAGACGTCTTTTCCGTAAGGTGTCTTTTTAACAATATTATAATCTGATGCTTTTGAATCAAACATTGAGAAACCATCGTGATGTCTGCTGGTAATAGTAATATATTTCATACCAGCATTTTTGGCCATTAACACCCATTTCTCTGCATCGTATTTTGTGGGATTAAAAAATTTAGGCAGTTTTTCATATTCTTCAATAGAAATATTTTGATTGTTCATTACCCATTCTCCATCTCCAAGCACACTATACACTCCCCAATGAACAAAAAGTCCAAATTTTGCATCTTGAAACCACTTTCTAGCTTCTAAATTTTCTTTTGAAGGTTCATACTGTGAATTACTAAACAAGCCTGTAAAAATTATAATTATTAATAAATATTTTTTCATGATAAAACAGTTAATTGTATATTTAAATTAATATGAAAATACTAAAATGGTTTTTGTTTGTGATCTTTTTAATACTCTCAGTAATAAGTTTAGTTGTAGTTTATTTAATGTACAGTAATTTATCTTTCATAGATTATCCTTATGTAATAGCTGCAATTATTTCAGCCTTAGTTGCCGTAATGGCTTATAACTATAAAATAAAATAATTTTAGTAGATTATATTTTGGATTTCTCTCCACGTTACTAATTTGATATTATTTTCTTTAATTGCTTGCTTGAAGCTTTTACTAGAAACCACATCCATGTCTAAGTTTCTCCATTTAGAGCCATAATTAGGATGCTCAACAGTGATTTGTTGCATTTCCTTATCGTCGTAACCTAGATGAACTATAATTTCATTGAGACCCGGTTTAAGGTTCTCAACTATATTTACATAATAATCGCTCCAATCTTTAAATTCTAAGTTTGGGAGAGCCATATATAAATTTTCAACTATTACTACATTTTCAGGTTTAGGAAAATTTTTGTCAAAGTGTACAGCTACATCGCTAGGTACAAAAACAGGAAGCTGGTTTTCTTCTCCTATTTCTAAATAAGTCTTAAAAATATTTTGATCAAAAAATAGAGCACCCTCATGGCTATCAATATGAGTTGGTTTAATACCTATCGATTTTGCTAAATCAATCTGAGCTTGTAATTCTTTTTTCAAATCTTTAGAAGATGCATTTAAGGTGAACTTCTTTTTATTCTCATATAAATTACCTTTTTTATCAATCATTGAAGAAATTAAAAATGAATCTGCAACACCGTCCCATTTGTAGTCTCTCCATTCACTGGTTACCGTTAAATGAAGTCCTAAATCGATATTTGGATTATTTATTGCAAATTCACCCACATCATCAATAAAATCACATGGCATCATTACGCTACCCGAATTAACTGAACCCTCTTTAAGAGCCTTAAAACTGGCCTGGTTTACAGACTTAGATAGTCCAATATCGTCGGCATGTAGAATTAGTAATTTATCCGATTTTAAGTAACCTAATTTTTCAGCTAAATTTTCATATTGCTTATAATTAGTCTTGCCTAATATAAATTTATAGGCAACTTTAGGATTGTAAATAGGAATTTCATTTATTTCAAAATAAATAAAAATTAAGAAGACAAAACCAATTAAGGTTAGTACGCTCCATTTTAAAATTTTCAAAATAGATTTTAGAATTTTCAAAATATTTAATCTTTTGTTCCTGGCAAGTTCATGGGTGTAATTTGTTTCCAATTAAACTCAGCTTTGATTTGTTTAGGGTAAATTTCATCTAAATTATCAGCATTATATAATCGTCCATCTTTCATTACCATATTTACTGAGTTAGTATTTCTAATATTGTCCAATGGATTTTTATCTAGTATTACTAAATCAGCTAATTTCCCTTTTTCAATACTTCCTAAATCTTTTTCAAGGCCAATTGCTTCTGCTCCTGTAATTGTAGCAACCCTAAGCGCGTCGTGTAAATCAAGTCCTCCAGCTTGCATACTCCAAAGTTCCCAGTGATAACCAAGACCTTGTAGTTGACCATGAGAACCAACGCCAACTATTCCTCCTTTTTCAACTAAATCTTTGATAAATTTACCTTGCTCTTCAAAAACATATTCATCTTTATGGAACCATCCATCATTTCTTCTTCTCGATTTTGCATCTAAATGTGCTTTAGGAGTGAAGTAGTTTAATTTAGTATCTCCTTGCACATCTTCTGTGGCATAAAAGTAATTCTCAGCCCAAGGACCTCCATAGGAAACTAATAAAGTTGGTGTATACGCCATTTTTGATTGTGCCATCACTTCAACTAAATCATCATATACTGGATAAATAGGGATATTATGTTCTTGACCAGGATATCCATCTAGCATTTGATTGATATTTAATTTAATATGTAATGCTCCCTCAGTAGTTGGCATAAGCTTTTGCTCTTTAGCAGCCATTAAAATCCATTGTCTGTGCCTTCTGTTCCCAGTTCTATACATTTTAATTGTCTTTGTGTTATAGTACTTAGAATACTGTTTAAGAACATCTTTTGTCTGATCTAAACTTTTTAAATTATAACCCCAGTAACCTAAACCAGGTCCAGTTGAATAAATTCTAGGTCCATGCATAAGACCTGCATCCACCATATCACCATAAGATAATATGTCGGTAGTACCAGTTTGTGGATCTCTTATTGTGGTCACTCCATATGCTAAATTAGCTGCAAACGACCATGTTTCTGCTTTATGAACATTTCTAGAAACCCTAACATGAGCATGAGTATCAACAAAACCAGGAACTATTGTCTTTCCGCTTAGGTCAATAGTTTTAACATTGGCCCACTTAGATTCTTCCATTTGAACTTTACCAGTTTTTCCAACATCTATAATTCTATTGTCTTTAATTAATATTTCACCATTTTCAATAATTTCTTTACCATTCATTGTTATTATTCTGGCATTTTTTAAAAGTACTAATCCTTCAACTTTATTTTTATTTATATAAGTCTTAATTTCAATTTCAGCAGCTTGATAGGTTTTCTCTTTTTCATCACTTTTTGATTCTTTTTTATCACTATCTTTTTTATCCTTTAGTATTTTTTGCTCGTCTGCTTTGGCAATAGGAATGTTATAATTAAAAAGTGATTTTCCAAGTGAAAAATATACATTATCTCCATTATTTCCCCAGGATGCAAATTCACCTCCATACTTGGTCAATTTTCTTGCTGGAAAACTTGAATTCTTAAGATTAGACACATTAATTGCTAAGTCTTTTAATCCAGAATAAGGAATTGTTACAACATATACGTCATTATTAATTACAGCTAAAGCTTCCTCTTTTTTAGGTGATTTTATTATGTATGATGCTGCAGAAGGTGGAGATTTTCTTCCTGGAGTTCCATAAACTGAAATTCCAGTGATTTTTAAAATCTTTTTTTCATCTGTACCGTCCCACCTTATTGAGCTTAAGCCACTGCTTCTAGAAGATAAAAATATTCTTTCAGAGCTTTTTATAAAATGAGGGTTTGACCTTCCTTTTGTTTTATCAATGAAATTATTTTTACCTCCATTTGCTTCAACCCACATTAATTTTGAATCTACTCCCAAAGAGCCATAATTATCAAAATCATTTTCTGAAGCCTTTATAAAAACTATTCTGTCTCCAATATTATTCCAAACGGGAAAAGAATAAACTCCGTTTTCATTAGATAGTTTTTGAACTTTATTTTTATTATTTATAGATGCTTTATAGACAGCTCCTCCATCTTTTTCATCCCAAGTAACAAAAGCAATTTTATCTCCTTTAGGACTCCA
>CESJ01027642.1_pt1 | contig 15945 bp, 6 predicted proteins | sample 356311 | NCBI WGS metagenome assembly CESJ01 (sample SAMEA2621487, study PRJEB7988) | marine metagenome | biome: marine biome (ENVO:00000447); feature: surface water layer (ENVO:00002042); material: "saline water (ENVO:00002010), including plankton (ENVO:xxxxxxxx)" | depth 5 m
AAGAAAGCATCGTAGAATCAAGATACGTATGTACCGGATCTATCTTCGTATGTATTTTCACCACTATCAGTATCTCAAGACTCGTGACAAAATAAAACATGTAATTTAACTAAATAAAAATAATAAAATGGTGTAAAATAATGAAATATCATAAACCTAGTTAGTTGATCAGTATTTAGATGTTTATTTGTAAATAATATATAATGTGTCTTATAGGCGTTATTTAACAAGGAATGAAAAATATTTGCACCGATTGTTAAAGTTAAATCACTTAAATGGTTAGCACTTAATGAAATACCAAAAAAGATGATGATATGGAAAAAAAGAAAGGCGTAACCACCTAATAGTCACCCGTCACATTCTGATGTAACGTAGTTTTTAAGGAATATTTTTTTTAAAATATGTACGTAAGATAAAATCATTAAAGTATCTACCCCTCTTACGTGCATATAATAAACTTCAGCACCGTATCTTGTATCGTTAAACATTTCTTCTCTAAGCTCAATAACTAATCCAGGTTCTGGAATATAGTATCAACCTAAGAAGAATCCTGATAAAACTTGCATAACCATTGTCAATAGTAACATAAAACCTAATATAGATGTTACACTAGAAAAAGGTAATAATAATCTATTAACAAAAAAATTTAAATAAGAAAAAATTAAAGATGATATTGAAATCATGTTTCAAGTTCAAGTTGTAATTATATCAATATTTTGAAAAGTAGGATGATATCCCCATAAAGCTCTTCTAAAATTTCTACCCTCTAACATATTGTATATCTTATTCTTGTCAAAATAAAGCATGTCTTTCGTAGTCTATATTTAAACTTTTGAATAAAACTAAAAAAAATAAGATTATTAAAAACGTATCGTACAGCCCCATAAAAGAGAAACCAGACACAAATGGGAATAAAAAAACTAATTCAATATCGTATAATAAAAAGAAAACACAGATTAATAAAAACTGTATGGATACTTTAATAACTCTCTGAGATTGAGGCCTAAATCCACACTCGTAAAAATCTCTACGAGAGTTTTTCATAAACCCAAACCGTCTTAGGAGGTCTTTAAAGGAAAAAATTGTAATAACATTGTAGACTATAGTCGACAATACAAATGAAGATAAGGCTGCTAAGAATACTTCGAAATCCCCGATAGTTTATATTAAAAAAATTATAGAAAAGCGTTTACAAAAATAAAGAAGAATGATGCTAGCAAAAGCATAAAAGATTTGGTTAGATTTTTATAAAAGAATTCGAAACCTATATAGGACATTAAGACTTTTAAAATATGATTACTTTTTTTTATTATAGAAGTTCATAACATAAAAATTACTTCATAGAGGTTTTATATGTCTCACCCAAAGTCCTACGTAAATTATAGTAGACATAATTTAATGAGAACTTCTTTATCTTTCAAATCCAAGTACTGTGTGTATTGAAAACAAAATTTTTTAAGACGATATCTAATCGTTCCTGTAACGTTTTACCCGAGGATATACGAACTTCTTTTGAAAGTCAATGCATAATTAAAAAGTTACGTTTATAAGGAGCAAGATATTTTCACACAAAAGTGTATTTACCTGACTTACCTCGACTATTCTTATATATTTGCTTGTCCACCTTGTAAATGTAAAAAGAGAATAGATAATTAAATTTCTTAAAATTTTGAGCTAAGATATTATTTATTGTGAACTCATTTGTCTTTAAAAGATCACCCCTTTTTATAAGAAAATTATCAGAGATTTCAAAATTTTTTAAGTCACTTAACTTGTTCAACTTTGAATTGCGCACGACGCTTAAAGTTAACAACATGTTAATTGATCTCCAATCTGTTAAAATCCCCAAAGATCAATTCTCTAGCTTAAGTGTGTTAATAATTTCAAAAAAACTATTCAATATTAATTTAGTAGATTTTAGTTTCTGACCTGAACGTGCTAAGTATAAAGACAATCTACTAAGTGGGGTTAGACCTTTCATACGTTTCAGGGACTTCGTTTTGTTTAAAACTTCGGGTGTATCAACACTTAAGTTTTTAAAGAAAGTTTTAAACTGTGAATCTGAGATTCCGATCAGTAAATCTTTCATATTATATAATTCTCTATCAAAGAAATTTTGCTGAACTTCATCGAAAAAGTTTTTACTACAAGAATCACTAGTTAAGTCAAAAGAAAACAAATTGTTTTTAAAAACTTTTACGTCTAGTTTGTGTACGTTTATGTAATCTAAATTGTTTAAGATAACTAAATTGTTTTTTTTTATCACGAATTATTATTTATGCAAATAATTTAATTGTACAATAATAATATTTAAGCTAAAATATTGTTAATTTCATTAACTCAAGTTGACTTATCAAAAGAAACTAATCTCAAATAGTCACCTAGTTGCTTGTCTGTCATATTAAAAGATTGATCTATATCTGAGTAATGCATAAAATGTGTACATCAGAGAAAGAATAAATCCCTTTTCATGAAATAAACTACTATAGGCATTCAGTGATGGTAACGACCACAAATCTCCATACATTGACCCCAAAAAATACCATGTTGTAAAAAAATAGCTACCCTATGAGAGGAATACCCAGGAACACAATCAATTTTGATACCGGCGGATGGTATAGCTCATGAATGAATAACATCTTTCGATGAAGCTAATATATGGAGTCTTATTTCAGTGGGCATAGCTATAGCGTTAGTGGCCTGTAACCTAATCATGTTAGTAATACCTTTTCTCATAGGCCTGTACTGTGATTTGTATAACTCACTATTACCTTCTACCTTACCATAATTCTCAGTGTAACCAAATAAATGTACAAAATAATTATTTAATACACTGAAATTTAACGGCACATTGTGGAACACACTATTAGAAAGTTTTAGGAAATCTCGTAAAAATGAATAATGAAGAAAACTATTATTTTGGTAAAGTAGTTCTCTTGTAACTTCAGAACTATAAGTGGTCGGGTCTATAAAAGAATACGCTGATTTAATCTCAGTAAGTAAACTATTATTCGCTGTTACAGTAAGTGACTTAGGGATTGACATAGAATTTGTTTTATTTTTGTAAAAATCTCTGTAAAGGTATTCACGCTTAGTTAATATGTCAGTTAAAATAGAAGTCGAGTAATAATAGGAAGCTATACCATTAATAGGACTTCATGTAATTGTATTTCCTCTGTTTAATCCAGAGTAAGAAGGTGAAGAGTTGCTAAATTGATTTGCTAAATTAACTGAGTGCGACTCTCAATAAAATGAGGAAAGTTTTAATAACATTTTAGTGTTCTTGGTATCTAGCTCGCTAAAAAACACTAAAGAATTTTTGTAAAAAAATCAATTAGTTATTTTTGAGTAAAAATATGTAGAATATGCTCAATTAGGCATGTAATTTTTTCTAATACGGGATATCTTTGTCAAATAATTTTCTGAGTCAGATAGTTCGTCACCTAAAGTAGTACTGTACTCAAATTTTTTAGAAGAATAAGGTAAACCAGCAAGTGAATATTTTGCTATAGAAGACGGTTGTACTTCTATTGAAGATCATCTAGACTGTCAGTCAAATCATAAATACCTAGCAGCGTCACTTTTCATCGAAAGTAAAAACGGTATATCTGTAAAACTAGTATTTAGTGATAGAAAGACGCTTAGTAGTTCTGAGTAATTATTTTCAAATGTCTTATTATAAAAATTAACATTGTAAAAGGATTCTTTATTTTTTTTTAAAATACTCTCGTAGGGTGTTTTACTTTCAATTAAAAAAGGGTACGCAGAAAAAGAGTTAGTAAAATCACTAAAGTTAATGTTAGCTCTTAATTCGTCAAAACGGGCTTTATAAACCTTTTGTATAGCGTTATAAGTTACTATTGAGTTTTTAGCAGTACTCCTTAATTTTAAAGAGTTTGTTAAGTTCATACTTTGGCTTTCATTTGTAAAGAAAGAATTGGCTGCATCCGTTTCGTAGTCGATATTTCAATTATTTTCGTCGAAATCGGGTCTGAAAGAATCAAGTACTTGAGTAAAAGGGGAAGGTAGAATATGATTAAATGTTGGTAGTACAGTATTTTTACTTCCTAAAAAATATACGAATTGGAGATTTTTTAGATTTTCGTAATTATCTTCTAGAGACTCTAATGACGAATCGTTGTTAAAATAATTAAAGTTAGTTAAATTAACATTAGCAGGATTTGTAAATACATCTTCAGAGTATATAGGTAAACTATAAACCCCAGACATCTTGTTTAAGAGAGATCTGTAGGATATTTTAGCTTTAAATTTAAATTTTGAACCTTCTTGTGTTCTACTGTTTAAGTTGTACAGTGTTTGAATCTTGTCATAATAAGAGCTTAGCACTGTATTAGATTTAATAGCTGTATAATCTTCTTGAGCAAAAGAAGAATGAGAAGACTCCCAAATAGAGTCTTCTAATGACTCTATAGCTTGTCAATTTTTGAAGTCGTATTCCGAATACTCTAATATTGAAGGTAGATAAAACCTCTTTGTGTTGTTAACGTTTTCCAAGATAGATTTATAATTGTTGTTTAAACTTATATTACGGTAATAAGAATTTCAGTAAGTATTAAATAAATACTCAGGAGCGACCTCCTCTTTACCACGCATAATACTAGGTACGTCGCCATCGACGTAGCTACTTAATTTGTCATAACTGAGACTGTTCCATAACGTGCTTGACGATGACATTGGATTGTAGGTAGACGAAAAGGTCGTATCAGTGTTCAGTATTTTTTTGACAACATTAGGGTTATTTCATTTATTTACAGACTGTGAAAAATTTGTGTAATTATTTGAACTTAAATTTAAGTTTGAATTAACCAAGTTGAGTGTATTAGTCTGTGTGTCAAATTCTCTATTTGTAGAACTAGTACCTCTACTTAATGTACTTCTTAAGTTTTTATCAGGGCTTAAAAACCCTAAATTACTAGACTGTAAGTCTATAAATCTATAATTTTTTGATGAATTAAAAATATTTCATGTGTAAAAATTGTGTTTAGTGTTAGATGTTAAGTCATCGTAAACTGAAAAATGTCCTGGTTTTTTTAGATTTATAATTTTCTTTTTAGAGCTACTATAGTAGGCAAGTAATGGGTTGGCGTTGTTTTTACCGTCGGTTGTAGCGTTGTAACTACTAATACTTTTAAAATTGAGTAAAAACTTTTTAAAAAAGTAATTAGAATAATTATTGCTTTCAGACATACTGACATGGTTCATAACGACACTTTCTAAATTGTTAGCTGAATCGTTGTAATTCTCTTTTTTATTATCAAAAAAATTATTATTTAGCCCTACGTGTGACTTAGGTAGGGATGTATTTAATGAATAATCAAAAAATTTTTTAAAACTATTGTTATCTACTAGTGTGGAAAATGCTGGTAGGAAAGAGTTTAATGACGAATGGTTATGTTGTCTAGCAGAACCATACTGATAAGAGTCCTGATTTATACTATTATTTGAAAGATAAAGATTGTTAATTTTAGAAAAGACTAAGTTATCGTTTGTGAAACTAACTGCAGTGTTATTACTAGATATTTTAGACAATCTATGAATTTTACTAAAAGCACCACTATCACTAGAAATTGAGTTACCGACGTTGGAAAAATCAATAGAATTCAATGACGATGAGGTGTCGTTAGGAGATAAAATTATATAGGCTGGTGTATTTAATTGTCCGGTTTTATTTTTTGTTTGGTAAAACTTTCAAATAGCATTCGCGTCTAATTGCTCTGAGCTAGTGTTATTGTACTTTATTGAGTTACCTATAAATGAAGAATATGAAGGGCTGACATTATAATTAAGATCTATGTTTTTAGGGTAAAAGTACTCTCAACCTCACTGGTAAGCTCTGATACCGATAACTACTTCGCCAGTACCAAAACCATCGTAGTAATCTGTGGCGTCAACAGTCTCTGATATTATAATAGACAATGCTCAAGAGACAGGTACACAAGCAGTAATTAGATCAGCACACTTTGATCTACTTACACCTCGAGTTTCTCTCTTGGGTTTAGCTCGTAAATTACATCACCTTACTACATGAATAAACGTGATAAAATAAAACATAATTAGTGTAATAAAAAAAAATCAAAGTCAGTAATTATAATGTAAAATGTGTATAAATCAAATCTCCTCATGAAGAAACGAAGGTGAAGCTATAAAAGGTTCTGGGTAATATAATTTACCGTCAGGTATAGTACGCATGTAATCTAACGTGCTTTCGTCTTTGACTTCATCAAATAAAATTTCTAGGTCAGTAAAAGTTTCCTGCATTTGTGGGAAAAATTTGTAAGCTTGCTCCGGGTTATTTTTTAAAAGTACGGTACTAGCTAAGTTATTTATAAAATTTGTATTATTTAACAAAAAGTCGTTGCTCAGTGTAAAATTACAGTTAAGTTGTAGATTTGAAGCGTCAAACGCTGGTACGTAAGCATCTATAAAACTCGTGTTAATAGAACTTTCATGAAAAAGATTAGAATACGTTGTGCTAGTGTCGTAAACAAAAGCAAAACTAAATACATCCTCAATTGGGCTTCAGATATGGTCGAGCGATAATGCTGGTTTTGTGTTAAAATTTTGCATAAAATTGAATTTTGTATCGTTATTAAGATTCATAAAAATTAAATATTTAGTTTGTATGTAGACTACATGTCTTTGGAATAAAATTGGTAAGAAAATAAAGTAGTGTCTAAAGTGTTTAAATATAATAAGAAATCTTTTTGAGTTTTGGTGGAACCGTATGAGTAATTCCTTTTACTATAGAAAGATTTTTTTTGGATAAAAGATAGTCTATTAATTTCAAATAGATAAAAATTTAACCTTGTATTAAGTCTACCTGCACCGAAATTATTTCTAATTGCGGGTTTGGCTTGACGAATACTATCATATATCATGATGAAAAAGAAACAGATAGCAGTAACACTTAATAAATGACCTGCTGAGGAAATTGCGTGTCACCCACCTAGAGATGCGGGGTAATCTAGAACTCTTCGAGGCATACCACAATAACCTAATCAGATCATAGGTGTTAAAGAAATAAACTGCCCTAAAATATAATAAACGTAATGTAAATAAGCGTAAACTCTACTATACTTAACACCATATATCGCCGGGAAATAGAAATAGAAAGCGGCGAAGATACCTATCATAGCACAGCTTGCAAACATGACATGAAAATGACCAATGACATAAAATGTGTCGTGGAAAAGAACATCCATACCTGTATGGGCTACACACATTCCTGAAACTCCACCACAAACAAATAAAAACGCAAATGTTAAAGTATAGATTAATGGAATTTCCATAACGAAAACACTATTTACAATTGTAACACATCAATGCATTAATTTAGTTGCTGCTGGTACGGAAATCATAACAGTTAATGTACTAAAAAGCATCCTAGTTGTGTGAGATAAACCAACCATATACATATGGTGACCTCAGACAAAAAAACCTAAAAACGCAATTGTATACATAGAATACATCAGGCTAGCCCTTGCAGATACTCTTTTCCTGAAATAAAAGGACATAATTGTATTTGTAAATCCAAATATAGGGATTAAAATAATATATACTTCTGGGTGACCAAAGAATCAAAACATATGCTGGAATAAGACTGTATCTCCCCCTCCAGAATAATCAAAGAAAGAGGTTTGTCAATGTCTATCCGATAATAGCATAATAATACTAATAGCTAACATAGGATTAGCGGCTATCATCATTCATGAAGCTATGATAAGGGACTCTGAAAAAAAAGATCTAGCATCTCTCATTTTACGATTATTTAAAGTAGACAAATATCTGTATGTAACTAAAAAGTTTGCGGAACTTACAATAGAAGCGTTGATAGCAAATCAAACACCCATTAAACCTACGTCAATTCTACCTATGGTGGTAAATCTAGTCCTAGAAGAAAAAGGAGTTATCATAGCTCACCCAGGTAATAAATCTTTAGCATTTCTTTCAATTGAATATATTAAACTTTCTTCACTAGAAAATCTTCTATATAAAGTATTTTGATTTCTTGCTGCAAGGAGTTTACAACGTCAAGCTTCTCTAGTAAATTTTAGTTGTCTTCAATTAGCTAAAACTCTTTGTTGAGTAGTAGAACTTAAAAACATTTTTTGGAACTTTTGGTCCATATTTAAGAAAGATTGTCACCTTAAGTTATTATGTTCTGAATTGTTTAGTGTAGTAAAATAGAAATTAGAAACATTGTCAAAAGGTGTAATATGGAAAGAGTATCAATTCTCTTGGTTAGCTAACTTAAGGTTAGACTTTCCAGTAAAATTAGTTAAAAATTTGTTGTAATTATTTTGACATAATTCTGCGTATTTGTCAGAAAAATATCAACATGGTTTTTTAACACCTTTAGCCACTTCAACAAATGAATTCATCAATTGCGGATAAAGAGAGTCTCAGTTACCTAAATAGTGACCTGTTTTGTAATCATAATTAACAAAAACTGTGTTAAACCTGTTAATTCTTTGATTAGTCGAAACCTCAGAAAATATGTTTAGGTTACTTGTATTAAATTTATGTCCTACGTTGAGAACTTCAGCGTCAGAAGAATTATTTGTATGTTCACTATAATTTAAATTGCCTGTACTGAAATTAAATACATTTAAAAAAGAAAAATTTATAGATAATGCTTTAAAAAATGATACTAATGACATGCTATTAAAAAATGAAATAAAACTAAGGCCATAAAAAATATTAAAAAATTCAATGAGAGTTAGACGAGTATTTTGTACAAAATTATGGCTAAAAGTCGTTAGGTTAGTATTAAAAAGCTCTAATAAAAATAAGTCGTATTTAGTTAAAGAATTTATATTGTTTAAACTGTTAGTTTCTTTGCTAAAATTGTAGTACTTATTTAAATTATTGGTATGAATACCGTACTTATAAAAACTTGTCATGTCTAAATCTAAGTTGACACTAGAATTTTGTTTAAAACGTAAACCGATCATAGATTGATTTAGTAAATCTCTATGGTCGTGTGAATTAACTAAATCAGCAAAAAATTTATTTTTGAGGATACTTTGAAGCTCCCTTATGTTAAAACAATTCATTCTAGCGTACCTTCTATCAGTACAAACAAGTTGACATAACATAATTAAACCTCCTGGTAAAAACCAAAAAGCGGCACTGTTTAAACGGGGGAAAGCGACATCATGAACTCCTAATTGCGTAGGTAATAAGAAATTACCAAAAGCACCAAAAATTGCTGGCATAATCATGTAAAAAACCATAATTACCCCGTGAGACGTTGCAACACTTAAATACTGTAAACTGTCACCAGCCAAAACACCTACACCTGGGTAAGCAAATTCTAACCTAATTACGGTAGCTAAACTCATACCTGCGGTACCAGAAACTAACACGAAATTAAAATAGTTTATAGAAATTCTTTTATGATTAGTTGTATATACTCAACTATTAATAAGGTAATTGGTACTATATTTTAGTCAATATAGCACAACACATAATTGTATTAGAAAATAGTAATAGTACTTATATTGATGGTTACTATACTTATTTTTTAAAATCTCAAAGATAACGTAATTTTTTTCAAAAAACATATTATATAATAGAAATGGTAAAATTAAAAAGGGATTAGAGTCAAGGTAAATTTAAATTTTTTACCCTATTTACAAAACGAAGATTATGTTTTATTCAGTTTTTACTGCTATCGTGTAACTGTAAAGACCTAAAAAATATATTCTGTAGTAACATTATAACGAGACCTATACCAAATTCAACTGCAGATAATACTAAAAAAAAGAACGTTAGTGATAGTAAGTTTACGTTGTCATACAAAAATCCAACGGATAATACAATAATATACAAAGTTATTCAAAGTAATTCGGCAGTTAATAGTAGATGTAACGCGTTAGAAACGTTATTAGATATACTTAATATTAGTAAAAAAAATAAGATGAAGTATAGGTTGATATCACCAATAAACATAGAGTATAGTGTTTTATAATAAATCTAGCCAAGTGTAAGAAGCTTAAAACATAGATAAAATTAATAGCTCAATTAAAAAAGAAAGTAATACTAGACTAAGGAATCTAATTCAACCTAATTTAGTTAAATAATCAAAACGGAACCTTGGGATACCACCTCTCGCAAAAATTAAAAGCGCTATACATAAAAGAAACTTTGTGGCCATGCACATAGCGTCTTTCATATTCGTGTTAATCTGAATATCTAAAAGTAACTCAAAAGATGTTAATAACCCCATAAATATTGTTTTTAAATAAAAAAAAGCATTAAAAAACGAAATTAAAGGAAAATATGATTTAGCTCTAGAGGTAGTCCCCATTTGGGTAATAACTATATTGTAATTATAGTATGAAAAGAAATTGTTTAACATGTCTAAAACAAGCATTACTTATATGAACTTACCAAATAAAATCAAATATCTTTATTTTTGATATGGTTTGGTTTACCCCCACAAGTAAATGACTCTTACTTGATGGCTGCTCTTGGCTACTAAAAATTTTTAAATCTCCTCATGGCGCATTAGTTGGTAAATTAGTGGTCTGGTTAGAGTTTAAAGTAAATAAACTAGACACTTCGTCTAAGACATCGTAAAAAACTGCCTGCGAAACGCATTCAATAAGCATGGTTGTTGTAAAATACGTCGCCATTACAAAAAAAAGTGTAATAAACGCTGATGCTCAACTATAAGTTGTTTTCTTGTTTGTTTCCACGGTGACATTACTGGAAAAAGAAAGTATGAAGTTCTGTTTATTAAAGTTTTTCACGTGAGAATCTTTGTTCTTTGGCTTTCTTTTTAAATTTATATTTTTATTCAAAACATCCAAATTATATTAATTTTTTTTAGAGTTAAAATAACTGTCTTCTTTATAAGAACAGTTTACTCCGTAAATTTCAAATAAAACTAAGTAAATTACGTAAAATGCTAAACCAAACCTGGCTGTTAATTCTACGGTGTAAAATAAAAAGTAAAACAATTTACCTCAGACAACAAAGTACATGTAAAATAAATCATTAAAAAAATCGTTTTCGTCTTCTAACATGAATGACCTATCGTCTTGATTGTCCATTGTGAAAAAAATAGTACCGTGAATTGATAAAAATAACTCTTGGATGTATTCATCATCATCAAAATCACCAATAAAAATATAATAAAAATCTAAACAATCATCTAAAATATCATACACGTTTAGTCTTAACAACAGTGAATAAAAACGTAGTATCATAGAAAAAAATGCTAAAAAGTCACCTTTAAATTGGGTTGCCAAAAACATTGTGGATCTAGATCCTGTGGCGGAAGCTTCTAAAAAGGAAAAATAGTGAATTGAGTGTTTAAAAAGGAAATACAATAATGTAAATGTAAAAAAATAAAAAAACATATTGTCTAAGTATTCTATTAATTCTTCTTTATCATCGTCAAAAGCCATTATAGTCATAGCTCAATAAAAAATAAAAAAGATACCTGCTTGGAGAACAGTTTCAAATTGTATTCTTGTTTCTTTAGACATGGAAAAAAAATAAATATAAGTCCTAGCAAATTGACTTCAACTAAACTTAGATCATTTTAGTAAAATACTCATGTAAAAAAAATAGATAAAAAATCAAGCGAAAAAGAAAAACATAAAAAATGCCACTAAATTTTCGTTAAAATTATGATTTAAATTACTTGTGTAAGAATCAAAACAAGAAGATACATTAAAGAAAACTGAACTGTTAAAATAATAAACGTAGAAATAGTCACTAAATGATAATATCAACTCTGGAGAAAAAAGAAGTAGTACACTAAAAATATCTTGGTAAGTTGAAGAAAAAAATGGCAATATTGATAAATATTGAACATTAAAAGATAAATAGATATCTTTGATGAAAGACACATATAATGAAGAAACACTTAAGCTTCAAATGTTGGTACCTAATAAAACTACGTCTAAAAAAGAAATTTTAGAAATATAGTCAGTTATAAAGTGTTGATTTATAAAAGAGGAATTATATAAAAATGAAACTAGTGAATAGTCACTGAGTGCAACATTTGTTAGTTTCTCTCAATTTAAAGAGTCTACTAGTCATGTTTGATCAGTATATTTATATGTTTGTACTCAATTGGCTTCTGTATAATTGTAAAAATAACGCATAAAAATAAAATATTTAATAAAAAATTCATACTTGGAAACCCATCACACCAGTAAATGTTACAATAGTATCCGTAGTGTGTACAACTTTTAAATTATTAGACGCGTGCGATGTTTTACCGATACGGTATAATATACTACGCTTCCTAGAGTTACCTGCTACACTGATTTTACCTTTTAGTTTGACCTTAAAACCTTTCACACCAAGTTCTTTAAACATAAATTGGAAATAATTGTTAAATAAGTATCTTATAAACCTAAAAATAAATCTGGTTTTTCAAAAACTTATACGATGTATAATAGATTTTAACCACGAAGAGATAAGTTTAGAGTCTTGGTAATTAAACCCCATATGTAATATTTGTAGAGCCTCTTCTAAAAAAAATCGGTGGCCTAAACGGCGCTCATAATAAGAAAACCTGGGTAGTCAGGATTTATACAAGGCTACGTAGTTAGGGTCAATAGATTGACTCATAAATGAATAAAGATTTATAGACACTTTTTTACCCGAATGGAACTCCATGAATCTTATTAACGTGTTATATACCCAGGGGGTTACATTTTCCCTAAAAGACGAGTTTAGTTGACTGGAATATATATTCTTCATAAGCTTTTTATTAAAATTTTCAAGGCAAGGTGTCAAATTAGTAAATACGTTCGGCTGAAGGCTATTAAGCATAGTGCTATACGAAAAAAAATAGTGTACCTTTAGTAAAAAAGGCAACCACATTATACTCAATATTGGAAAACATTTCGTTAAAGAGTGTGTCACCTTACCTAAATAGTTATTGCTTAGTGCAGTTGATAGAGAATTTTTCTGAAGAATAGACCTATTTGGTTGATTACGCTTGAACACAGTATAAATAGCCTTGTGCGCTAAACTAACTGCGCTAGCTTTACTTGGGTTATATATCAAACGGAATTTGTCGAAAAAGTTTATTCTACCATTCAGTAAACTAAAAGATTTTTTCAACCTTGCAAGCTTTGATATAGTGGCTTGTGCAGAAGAAAGTTTTCTCAGAAAATTTATTTTTCTAAAAAAAAGTTTTTTTCTAGAAAATTTAAAAAAGTAATATACAGCTTTTTTTCTTATCTTTAAAGGAAGCTTGAGCTCGTTGGATGAGATAAGGTTTAAAAACTTGGTTAAAAAGTTACTACTGAGACTGACGTTGTTAACTATATGACTATGCTTAGAGTAATTAGAGTTAAAACTAGTTACTTGATTGAGGCTAATTGAAGGGAAAAACTTAGAATCACCTTTCCCGAACTCGAACCTTAAATTGTTCAGACTGTTAAACACCCTAACGTTATCTAATGAAGGAAAATAAACGCTATTAGATAAAAAATACGAAGAGCTTACAGCGTAAATACCTAACAAAAACCTTTTTGCAAAAGACTTGGTTAGTGTGCGAATAAGCCGCATTAAAACTCAAGGTGAATACGCGGTGCTTACTCTAGGTAGAAAACCATTAAACTTCGCATAACTTAACGACTGTTTATTATCAATTAACTTGTTTGGTAGTTTGGTATGTACGTTGTGTATATTAAATAGTAGAAAATTAAGATCTATAGTAAGCCCTTGGTTAGCAGACGTACAAACACTAGTTATTTTATAGTTATTACCGTCTCAGTCATTAGCAAGAAAGTATAAACATAAACCTAGTGTGTAGTTCGTGTGATTTATTAAGTATTGACCTGCCCCTAAATTGAGGTGTTGGGAATTTGGGCCAACGACACTGTCGGCGTTGTTGGAAAAATTGATTACGTGAGTAAAACGAGGTAGTTGATTACCACGTGGTGTATTATTTGGTTTTTTATTAACGAGATTTAAAGAATTATATTTTTTTTTTTTTATGGAATTGAGTAAAATTATATCAAGGATAGCAGGAATCGAACCCACGCTGATGATTTTGAAGACCACTGTTCTACCATTAAACTATACCCCTAATTAAATTTCTAAACTTACGGGACTTTTACCCACTTCGGTTGCACTTTCCAGAGGTAAATAATTACTTCCTGCATTAATTTAGAAAAGGTTTTGTAGCTAAACTTTAAAAGCTTTCCCTACAGTTATTTTAAAAAAATTAAAAGGCTGTTAAGTTTTCGCTCACCGCTACTAACTCAAATTCAGTTGAGATGTTCAAAAATAGTTAATAAGATGTTTCTCTTCACTATTGTGATTTATATTTAAGTTACTAGTCCATGCGTATACAAAACTCATAGTAACTATCGAGTTTTTAACTCGTTGACAACTTAATATCAAGGCATCCCCTTAGTGCAATGATTCTTACTTTAATATTTTACTATGCCTATGTAGTGCAAAACTACCATAAGTATTTTAGCTTTTCTAAAAATTAAGCTGAATGTTATGTTTACTCCAACAACAGGTTCCCCTACCATTACCTTGTTTCAACTTCGCTCAAATTACTATACCGTCCTTAATTCTCACAAGTCATTAATAAATATAGAGGTGAACCAATATGATATTACAACTAGTACTGTGATCAAGACTTAAGAGCTTTACGCCTTAATCACAAATACGTATATACTTTTCGCGGAGTTACCCCCGGTAAAAAGCTGTTGCTCTTAACGACCCTAAGTAATGTCCAGCCGACACAATTCTTCGAGCGTGATGGGCGGTGTGTGCAAAGTTTGACAGATCATTCACCGTGACGTGCTGATTCACGATTACTAACGATTCCAACTTCATAAAGATGAGTTTCAATCTTTAATTAGAACTTTGGTAATTTTTAGAGATTCGCTCCAGATCACTCTGTTGCTACTCTTTGTCTTTACCCTTGTAGCGCGTGTGAAGCCCAACATATATAGACCATAATGACTTGACTTCTCCCTAACTTCCCCAAAGTCGATTATTTTAACAGGAAAGTTACTGAAAAAACACACAATTATAGTATGCTTTAGGTAGTAACTAAAGTAAAATCTTGCTAATCAACCTTGAAAATCTACTGCAAACATAAAAAAAATAATATGCTTTTAAGCTAAAACCTTTAGTTAAATAAATAAAGGCACTAGTAATCTTTAAAAACAATATTTATTTCAAATTTATTTCTAGGGTTACGTCCGTTATGTAAGTTAATATAAAATTTTACAACACGAGCTGACGACAGCCATGCAGTACCAATTAGTATTTCTTTTGTTATAAACCGTTAAATAATACAAGAAATACTCAATACGTTGGTAAGATTAGACGCGGATTATCGAATTAATCCACACACTCCACCGTTCAAACAAACTCCCGCCAATCTGTTTAAGTTTAGCCTTTGCAGCCTTACTCCCCAAGCGAGACATTTAAGCGTTAACTTATACGCAAAAGTTCAAATATTTACATATAATGTCCATCAATTCACAGTATAAACTACTAGGGTCTCCAATCCTATTCGATACTTATACCTAAATGGTTCGACGTCAGATTATAATAGCAAACTGCCGAGGCCTTCGAGAACCCCTGATAATCTTATAATATTTCATCCCTAGATTATAGGTACTATTAACTTCTTATAATCTCTAGTATTAAGGTTTTACAGCTGATTTAATTTCTATTTTGATTTACACCGTAACTTCTTAAACAATCTAGCCATACTTTACGCTCAGTAAAGGCCAATAACGCTCCCCCGTTTAGGTATTACCGCAGCTGCTGGCACCTCCTTAGCCCGGGGTTCTAACCGACTCATTCAATTTATTCATCAGCGGACAGACTTTACAACTTTCGTAGCCTTCATGATTCAAAATTTTGAATCTATCATCTTACGCGAAATGCTGGTTCAAACTTTCGTTCATTGACCAA
>CESJ01062236.1_pt1 | contig 15811 bp, 13 predicted proteins | sample 356311 | NCBI WGS metagenome assembly CESJ01 (sample SAMEA2621487, study PRJEB7988) | marine metagenome | biome: marine biome (ENVO:00000447); feature: surface water layer (ENVO:00002042); material: "saline water (ENVO:00002010), including plankton (ENVO:xxxxxxxx)" | depth 5 m
TTTTGGCCCAATGCAAAACAGGTGTCAGATATCCTGCTGCGCGCGCAGCAGATACTTTGGCGCCATGATTGTCTAGGGACAGCTGCAGTTCGGATGACTTTACTTCCAGTGCCGTGCGTTTGAGATGCACAGCAAATTTGTATTGAGATTAATCCTGATACTGAACATTGATAACTGGAAAGCTATAATTTTTCAGAAAATTCTTCACTGACAGAAAAAGTGTGTTCGCCAATACTTGGTAACGCGCAGTCAGTATTGTTGGCACTGGGCATAGGTGAGGCGACCACTTGCAAACTGTCGTTCCCACTAAGGATAGTCTTTCGCCTAAGTGCAGAGTGGCTAGATAGATTTTTGAGGGTATTTAATTGGCCATAGGCAATGCCTGCCTTTTCAATGCGCCTGATGAATTCAAACCGGTCCAAGCCACAGACTGCTGCACTAATGAATGTATCAAGTGCTATCCGGTTAGCCACCCGAGAGGCGTTGTCGTGAAAGCGTGGATCTTTTTCCAGCTCGGGCTGCAAGATCACTATTGCACAGAATTTGGTCCATTGATCTGCATTTTGCACAGCGATTACCACTTCACCGTCGCGGCATTTGTAAGGGCGATAAGGATAGATGGAGGCATGTGCCATGCCGTGCAGACCTGCCACAGTTCCAGCATGTTCAAAATGCAATAGTGGGACAGACATCCATTCAGCTACACTGTCGAACATTGAGATCTCGATAGCTGCACCTTGTGCAGTCTTAGTGCGTTGGTGCAGCGCCTCAAGAACAGCTGCATAAGCATTCAGCCCAGTTCCCATATCGGCTATGGAGACGCCGACCTTTGCAGGTTCACCATTGCTTCCAGTGACTGCGCAAAGACCGCTTTCCGCCTGAACTAGTAGGTCATACGCCTTCATGTCTTTATATGGCGTATCCTGGCCATAACCGACTATATCAACGGTGATCAGGCTGGGATATTGTAGGAGCAGAGTTTGAGCATCTAGGTCTAGTCGCGCCATAGCCCCTGGTTTTGTATTACGAATAAAGATATCTGCTTTTTTGAGAATACGGTTCAGCAAGCCAAAATCATTTTTTGCATGAAGATTAAGGCAAACACTTTCTTTGCCGCGGTTTAGTGATGCAAAATAGGCACTATGCCCCAGAACTGCGCTGTCATAATGTCTAGCAGTTTCGCCCCCCAGAGGCTCTATTTTAAGCACCCGCGCACCTGCATCAGCTAGGCGCATAGAACATATTGGTGCTGCAACAGCTTGTTCGATGGATACAGCCAGTAAGCCGCTCAAAGGTCTGTCTGTTAGTGTCATGTCAGGCTCCTCCGATAATATTTACCGTTTCTACCGTATGAGTGGTAGGAAGGTATAGGTCTGGCTGGCTAAGGTCCTCAGCAAGCTCGCGGGCTATGACGCAGATCATTTCGCCAAGTTTTCGTCCGGCAGCTGACGTGGGTCGGTCAGTTGGTAGTGCAAGGGCTAGAGTGCGCGGAATGACTGGATCAATAATGCGTGCAGCGGATAATCGATCTAGTCGAAGGTCATCTTCCACTGAAGCGCGTGGCAAAACCGTACAGGCTGTGCCTATGCTTGCAAGTTCCTTCTGAATGCGTTGTGCGTCGGCTTCAATCAGAATTTTCAGGTGAATTTTATGTTTTTGAGCATAAGTCTCTACTAACCCGCGCAGTCCATTGCCCATACTAGGCAAGGTTATGTCGAGTTTAGCGAGTTTTGCAAAAGCTATTGTTTCGCCGCGCTGGAACATACCATGTGGGCCGACTACATGCAGATCTTCGGTCCATAACGGTTTGGCACTTAATTTATTTGTTCCACTCGGATTGTAGATGACACCCAAATCGAGCATTCCATCGATCATCCATTCATGAACAATTGATCCCACTCCTTCTATCATACGCAGCGTGACTAACGGATAGCTTGCTCGAAACCGTTCAATCAAAGGAACGGCAAGTAGAATACCGGCAGATTGCGGCATTCCAAAAATTACATGGCCACTAATCTTATTTCGACTGTCTGCGACAGATACTTTTGCAGTCTCAATTTGTTTGAGGATTGCTGTTGCATGTTTCAAAAGAATTCTGCCTGAGTGAGTCAATGAAGCACCCTTAGAATGTCGTTTAAACAAAGATGATTGAAGCTCTGTTTCTAGCAGACGGATCTGTCGGCTTAATGCGGGCTGTGCGATTTTTAGGCGTTTTGATGCAAGCGAAAAGCTACCTAACTCAGCCACATGCACAAAGGTTTTCAATTGGCGGAGATCCATCTGTTTAAGCAACCCCTACAATTCAGCCGCTGTGTCAAAGACAACTTACTGCTTAATGGCGAAAAATAACTTACACGTAAGTACTCTCAAGTCAGCAGATCAGCTAGATGGCTCATATTCTTCACTATCAAGTCTGGTTCATGCGGGGTCTGGCCAAACGGCCGCTGCCGGCGGTCAATATAGGCTGTGCGCATGCCTGCAGCTTTAGCACCAACACAATCAAATGGATGATTTGCCACATGCATACATTCTATTTCGGCAAGATCCAAAATACTTGCAGCTTTCTCGTAGGTCGAGCGGTGTGGCTTAAAATAGCCCGCCTCCTCAACTGAAATGGTCTCATCGAATGCATGCCCAAGATAAGGTTTAGCAGCTTCTAGCATATCGCGATCGCCATTGGATAAAATCACAAGCTTGTAATTTTTTGATAGCCGGACAAGTGCTTCGGGGACTTCAGGAAAATATGGAAGGCTTTCAATTTCAGAGACTAATTTCTCAACTTCATCATTGGAATGCTCAATGCCTGCGCGGGTCAGCGTGAAGCTAATTGCCCGATGGCCAATCTGGCGATAAGGTGTGTGACCAGTGTTGCATAGGGAATCAATCATGGAATTTTCAAAATGCGTACGGCGCCACCAGGTCACTAAGCGCGACGGATCTCCTTTCCAACCTTTTCCTTCGAGGTAGGGCGTAATGGCAGTCACCAGTCCGCCTTGCATATCGACGATCGTCCCATACTGATCAAATGTCAGCACTTTCAATTCGCGTTTTATTAGATCTATATCGGCCATAGTTCATCCTTTTTGAATCTAATTGGCTAATCTGTACAGTCAGAATATGTAGACTGCAATTATATAGATTTTATAACACCTATAGAATTATTTGATATCTTAAATGCCTTTCTGGTCTTTGACCTAGCGGATGCATTAGGCCACATATTAGGAATATAGCCATTTATTAGCTTGCTTTTGAATGGGTTAATTTAATAGCGGTTACAGCACATAGGTGGCGTTTGGAAAATAATGGATGAATACCAACTGACTAAATTCAGTAAACGTAAAGCATTTTTTTTCTGGTCGCAGGAAAAAATACGATATCAGGATCTGGACCCCAATGGTCATGTGAGTAACATCGCTTATTTGGTTTATGCAGAAGGCGCGCGGCTTGCATTGCGCCGCTCAGTTACAGATCGAACTCTTCATGCTGATGCTGGTGTGTGGGTAATTGCCTCTAGCGCCATCAAGTTTCTCAAACCGTCATTATTTCCAGGTGTTATTGAGATCGGCGTTACTCTAATTCACGCTGGGCGAACGTCTTTTTCCCTTGGATATGGCATGTTCCAGAAAGATGACTGCGTAGCGGTTGCGTGCAGTCGTAGTGTTCAAGTCGATAGCCAAACCAAAATGCCGGTTCCGTTGTCAGAGAATTTCTTGCAGGCGATGCAATTGATAGCGAAGTGATAAGCCAGCACTCTCAGCGCATAATGAAAGGATTATCAACAGTAGGGTCAGTGCATATCCAGACGGACTTTGTCTGTAAATATTCCTTGATTGCCTCGGCACCACCCTCTCGGCCGATACCGCTGCGCTTGTAGCCTCCAAATGGTGAGGTGTAGCTAAGAGCTCGGTAGGTATTTACCCAAACCGTTCCAGCTTCAATTTTTGCTGACCCATCGATGGCTTTACGAATGTCTGATGTCCAGATACCGGCACCTAAGCCAAATGCTGTATCATTTGCAATACTGTAGGCTTCATCTTCGTCATCAAAAGAAATGACGGCTAGAAGCGGCCCAAAAACTTCTTCCCGGGCAATCCTCATGTCATTTGTGACGTTAGTAAAAATGGATGGTTGGACGAAAAGATCACTAGTCGCACCAGGACCGGTATAGGGACCGCCACCCAGCACGCAGGTGGCACCTTCCTTTTTGGCAATAGCAATATATTCCAAAACTTTGTCAAACTGTGGCCGTGTTGCAATGGGGCCTACATCAGTATCCTTCTCCATCGGATTTCCAATCTTTGCAGCGCTAGCCACAGCCAGTAATTTTTTCATAAAGACGCCATAGATCGAGCTCTCCAGCAAGAGGCGGGAGCCGGCAATACATGTCTGTCCGCTTGCCCCAAAAATGCCGGAAATTACTCCCATGACGGCCGCGTCTAGATTTGCGTCAGCAAAAACGATGTTAGGAGATTTTCCACCTAGTTCCAGACATACGTGCTTGATGCTGCGGGCGGCTGATTCATAAATTTTTTGCCCAGATAAATTAGACCCAGTAAAGGCTATCTTTGCCACATATTCATTGTCTACAAGCGGCTTACCAGCTTCCAGCCCAGTCCCAGTCACAGCGTTCACAACCCCAGCAGGAAAACCTGATTTGCAAAACAGCTTAATAAATTCCAAAGTTGAGATAGAAGCGAATTCTGACGGCTTGATTACCGCTACATTTCCGGCGGCAAGGGCTGGGGCAAGTTTCCATGTGAGTAGTAAAAGCGGAGAATTCCAAGGCGTAATCATGCCAATTACTCCCAAAGGTTCATAGCGTATAAAGTTAAAAATATTAGATTTGTCGGTAGGTAATACTGCACCTTCTATCTTGTCGGCCAGTCCGCCATAGTAACGGTACCATTTTGCGATATAGCCCATCTGAGAAAACATTTCTGCGTAAAGTTTACCATTGTCGCAGACCTCTATTTTGGCGAGGTAGCTTGCATTTTTTTCAATCTGATCGGCCAATGCATATAGAAGATAGCCTCTTTTACTGGGGGTCATTGCGGCCCAAGCAGGTAGGGCCCGCTTTGCTGAATCAACGGCTAAATCGACATCTACCTTGGTACCACGGGCAACGCGAGCCCATGGTTTGCCGGTCGTAGGATTCTCAGTGTTAAAATAGTCTCCATTTACCGGAGCAGCAAATGCTCCATTAATGTAATGGGCATAGTCTTTCAGATTGGTGCCAGACAGATCGTCCATAATTGCATTTGAGGAGGCCAAGCTTTCATTCCTTCAGTTACAGATCGTGGTTAGGGGGGGTCCCGGTTTATAGTTTTGATACGTTTTTCTTAGTGGGCCACTGAGGGAAGCCGCAATCTATTCTGGGTATCACACTGCAAGTTTTCCAATTTCGTTACGCACATTATTCCATGAATTTTCTAATACGTCCTCAGTCAGAGACTGCGCATGGCGCGGTCGTTTTTTAATGATTGCGTTCACAATTTCTATGCTGAAATCAACAGATTTTTCCATCAAAACAGGTGAACGCAAATAGGCTATATAGCGATATCGCAATGCCTGCTTGTCAATTGAGGAGAGTAGGCGCACCAGCTTCGACTGATGTGTTGAGTGGTGAAGGGCCTTAGTAAACAAAACATTGGCTTCAAAAAAACCGCGTGGATCGTTTTGAGGTAAAATATCACACAAATTTTGAACAGCATCTTCCATTTGGCCAATATCATCCTCAGTTCGGTTCATAGCAGCTTGCTTGGCGGCAAGCGCTTCAAGCGGAATTCGGCACATATAAACTTCGTCCAAATCGTGCACACTAATTGCCGGCACCTTGGCGCCTTGTCGCGAGACCATGGTGATAAGTCCATCTTGTTTTAGGACACGCAGCGCTTCGCGCACAGGTGATCTGCTGACATTAAATTTTTTGACAAGGTTTTCTTCAGTCAGACGAGTGCCGGGCGCAAACTCGCCAAAGATAATCTGGCGCTCCAGTACTTCTGATAAGTTGTTTGATATTGTTGTAGGAACGCTAAATTTAGAAATTTTTACCATTGTTTTACCATACTAGAGATTAAGTTAGCCGCTTCTTTGCAAGAATTAGTTGCAAGCATGTTTCCGCCTAAATACAAAAATTAGTGGATTAATATGCAATTTCTGGCCTTACTTTAATGAGTCTGGTTTCACCCGTCATACAGCGACATTGTAGTCCAGGTCTTGTTCATCTCCTAATTTGCCTTTGAGCCCCCAGCAATGCTGTGGAACTTCCTTCACGATTATGTCAATGTCACCTCGTAGTATTCCAGTCGCTGGTGGTATGCGCTCATAAAGAAGGTTAATTAATTTCTTTATGGTTGAAACAGAGCGGCCAACAAAGAAGTCGATCTCAATTACCAGATATCTCTTGGATCGACCTGTACCAAAATAGAAATCGCCTTCGTCCATGAGTATAAAACGCTGAAGGCGCCTACCTGGCGGAAATCCCAGCCCCTCAACAACACAATCTTCGATAGCTTCAGAAAGTGCTTTCTGAATAGGTTTCACCTGTGACCGCAGGCCATACACTTTAGCAGTTGGCATTAGAAGTTCCTTCCATTAACGATCCAAAATACTTAATTTTTGTATACAAAAATTTATAAATTCTCAAGTTTTATATTCTAATTATAGCTGAAAAATTTTTCTAAAGTATACGTTTTTTTAATATTTAATATATAAATTCAATTTTAATAAATTTTTTAAGTAACGCTTTAATAGGTATCTTTTAAAAAAGCTTATATTGACTAACAAAACTATATACAATATGTATGGAGCACCAAGGGAATTCACTTATTTACGTAGGTTGATGATGATGAACTCTGATGGAATTGCGATGGCAGATAACGATGCCGCACAATTGGGCAGGAAAGTATTTTCAGGTGAGGAGGTGCAGCAATTTGCTGAAGCTGAGCAATTGTTTCCAGGTGGAACGCTTGGCGGTAATGCGCTCGCCGTTGATGCGCGTTTTGTGTTTCAGCGCGGCGAGGGATCGCGTTTTTGGGATGTTTCGGGCAACCAGTATATTGACTATGTGCTTGGATCAGGAGTATTTTTCTTAGGCCATGCACATCCTCAAGTTCGCCAGGCCATCACTGAACAGCTAGCGGACGGCACACAATTTTTTGCCTATCTGAATTCCAAAGCTATCGAGTTTGCGCGTCGAATTAAGCCCAATATTGCTTGTGCAGGCAAATTGCGATTTACGACGTCAGGATCGGATTCAACATTTCATGCAATTCGCCTTGCGCGCGCGCACACTGGGCGCTCAAAAGTCCTTAAATTTGAGGGCGCATACCACGGCGTGCATGACTACGCGCAATTTGGAACAGCGCCGCGGCGCACTGTGAATTTTCCAGATTCGATCCCGGATACCGCAGGTATTCCAGAGCCTGTCAAAAACCTCATGCTTGTTGCGCCTTTTAATGATGTAGATGCGTTGGTCAACCTTTTGAAGGAGCATGGCAAAGATATAGCCACCATTATTATTGAACCGATTCAACGGATCATTTCCCCTAAGCCTGGATTTCTGGAGGCAGTGCGAGAACTTTGCACACAATTTGGCATTGTAATGATCTTGGATGAGGTCGTAACTGGGCTGCGGTATGGGCTAGGCGGTGCGCAGGCATATTTTAACATTACGCCTGATCTTGCCACTTATGGCAAGATTATTGGTGGCGGTTTGCCAGTAGGCGCTGTAGCTGGCCGCGAAGAAATTATGGATCAAGCAAACCCGTCCAACAAGGGTAAGCCTGATTATGTTTATCAGAACGGCACGCTGCAGGGCCATATGCTGGGCTGCGCAGCTGGGATGGCGTCTCTTGATGTGCTGGAAAAGCCCGGTGTTTATGAAAGTGTGTTTTCAATGGCAGATAAGTTACGCCATGGCTTACAGAAGGTCTTTGATGATCACAGTATGGGAATTCTTGTGTTTGGAGAAGGACCAATGTGGCACATGCTATTTGCAGAAAAGGTTCCTAATGACTGGCGTGATGTGATGGCGGCTGATGGAAAGAAAATGGCTTTATTGGAGGCTGAATTTCTTAAGCAAGGGCTCTTTTTCCTTCCTGGAAATCGACGCTTTATTTCGATCTGTCATACTGAAGATGATCTCGCGAATACCTTTGAAATTGCTGATCGTGTTTGCAGAAACATAAAGGGATGAGGCGTGTGAACGATAATAGCCTTAAAAAGATGTCATCAAAAAAAAAATCTGTACTTCAGGTCAAGTCCACTTTCGCAATTAGCGCTGTAATTAGAGAATCGCTTTCCTCTATTGTCCGCGAAATGCGGCGGTCTATGGTGCGCTCATCTTACAGTTCGATAATTTATGAAGGCTATGACTTTTCCTGTGTTTTGCTAGATGCCAAGGGCGGTTTGGTTGCTGAATCAGGCGAAGATCATCCCTTCCACATTATTCCAGTTGCTGGGGCAGTTGAAGGTGCAAAAAAAGTGCATGACACCATCAACCCAAATGAAATTTTATTGCACAATGACCCTTACACAGGCGGGACTCATCTCAACGATGTGGCCGTTATCTGGCCAGTGTTCATTAACGCCACCATCGCTTTCTACGTGGTAATCCGGTCCCACTGGGGAGACGTTGGTGGGATGTCACCAGGTTCGTTAAATGGGGCCGCAACCGACATCCTACAAGAGGGTTTGCGGCTTAACTATATCAAATTAGACCGTGACCACCCCGGTGAGGTCATGCGTTTGGTTTTCGATAATGTACGTGTAACTTCTGAAGCAATATCTGACTTCAATTCCGTTCTTGGTATCTGCTCTGTGGCAGAAAAGCGTTTGAACGCACTCAGCGTAAAATATGGGTCCCAGACTTTAACGACAGCCATGCAAGATATCCTGAATATCAGTGAGCGCAGGATTAAATTTGCGATCACGGAATTGCCTGACGGTGTTTACGGACATGTTGCTTATCTGGACGGCAACGAAGCAACACCACATCCATTGCGGGTTGAAGTTAAACTGACCATTAAAGGCGATAGGCTGACTGCTGATTTCACAGGAAGTTCTCCGCAGGTTTCAGCACCTCTCAACGCAGGACCTGCTATCGCGCCAACTTCAGTGCTTACAGTATTGAAATCTTTCCTTGATCCGCGCGGATCTATTACGTCAGGAACGCTTCGTCCCATAGAGGTGCTGTTACCGAAAGGTTCTATTGTAAATGCGACTCTGCCTGCTCCGTGCGGTGGTTTGAATGAGGTTCGCTTTGCCTGTGATGCAGCACTGATGGGGGCGTTGGGCAAGATTATCCCAGATCTTTTGACAGGAGATGTGCGCGGCACTTCCAACCATACCTATATCGGTGGGCGTGGCTTTATCTTTTACGAATATCCATCCGGGGGCACAGGTGGTTGGTTTGCACATGATGGCAACACAGCCGTGCGGGCGTTTAATGAAGGCGAAAATGTCTCAATCCAGTCAACCGAAATAGTGGAAGCAATTTACCCACTGAAAATTTGTAGAAATGAAATTCGTCCAGATAGCGGCGGACCTGGAATTCATCGTGGGGGTGTTGGGCTCATCCGCGAGGTGCAAGTTTTGACCGATGAAGCAAGGCTCTCAGTTTTGTCGGATCGCAATATAGTTCCGCCTGCTGGCGTATGTGGAGGCGCCTCGGGCGCCCCAAACCGTTATTCTTTAATGCGTGGGGGGGAATCAGTAAAGATAAGTAATTTTCCCGGAAAAATATCAAATTACCAACTTAAATACGGCGATATTCTGCGTATAGAAAGTTCTGGCGGCGGTGGCTGGGGTGTGCCGCAGGAACGAGATCCGGGGGCGCTTTTGGCAGATCTTGAAAATGGATATATTACAGATGCTGGACGCGTAGCATTTGAGGCGCCGTCAATATCATTGGGCTTAGTACAAGATAAGTGCCTTTCTGATCACTCTTGTAATGTAAGTAAAATACTTGCTGAAAAACTTAATTTTGAGCTGGGCGACCTAATCGAACTGACGGCAATGTTGGGTCCATCAATTCGGTTGTGGATTAAAGATATAGTGATGGGTGATAAGAATCTAATTTTTGTGCCACCGCGATTCGCTGATTTACATGTTGCCAATATTTACAGGCTTTCCAAGTATTCCCGAAACCCAAGTTGCACTAATGAGTGAACAAAAAGCAATGCGAAAACGAGATTTAAGTAATAGAAATGTATTCCTAGTTGGCATTGACGTGGGTGGAACCTTTACGGATCTATCTGTCTATAATCGGAAGACAGGCGACGTTTTTGCAGTAAAAATACCCTCCAATCGAGCACATCCCGAGGAGGCTGTATTTGGGGCCCTCAAAAAGTCTGGTGTACCGTCATCTGACATTGAACTGATCGTGCATGGCACAACAGTTGCCACAAATGCACTTCTTGAGCGGCGTGGGTCACCAACTGGTTTTGTAACCACCAACCAGTTTCGCGATATTTTAGAACTTGGCCGCACGACACGGCTGGTTCCCAATAGTCTTTACGATCCCTATTTTGAGCGCCCCAAGCCTCTTGTGGAACGCCGCCACCGGATTTGCGTTAAGGAGCGCATGAATGCGTTGGGGGAAATTGAAGAGTGCCTAGATGAGGATGAGCTCGAAACAGTGGCCCTTAACCTTAAGACGTGTGGTATCGAGGCTGTCACTATTGGTTTTATTAACAGTTACAGAAACCCTGAAAACGAACAAAAAGCAAGACAGATTTTCCGCCGTCATTTCGACTACGTGACAATTTCAACCGAAGTGTTGAATGAAGTTCGTGAGTTTGAACGGTTTTCTGCTGCCGTTATCAACGGTTATGTAATGCCTGTTATGGCAGGATATTCATCGCTCCTTACAGAAACTGTTAAAAAGCGTAATGAGTTCACAGGTTTCTACACTGTTGCCTCTCACGGTGGGCTTCTGTCAACCGCTGCGGTCAAAGCCTATCCAGTTCGCACAATTTTATCCGGCCCTGCAGCCGGCATTGCCGCTGCCGTTCATTTTGCGGAAGCTGTGGGTCAAAATAACTTAATTACATATGACATGGGGGGGACGAGTACTGATGTAACTTTAGTCTATCAGCGCAAATTCCCACTCAAACGCGAAACCATTCTTGAAGGCCTTATCATCAAATTGCCACAGCTAGATATTCATACCGTTGGCGCCGGAGGAGGCAGCATTGCAGCACTAGATACTGGTGGTGGTTTGCAGGTAGGGCCAGAAAGTGCTGGTTCAGATCCTGGACCTGCTTGTTATGGTCTTAGCGGCCTACGTCCTACTATTACCGACGCACAAGTTGTCCTCGGCAGACTCTGTGATGGACAAGAACTTGGGAAATCACTTTGCATAGACCGTGAGAAAGCAGTTATGGCAATATACAAGATTGCGCATCCGGCAGGTCTAAACGTCACAGAAATGGCCGATGCGGTGATTAATCTTGCTGTTGCAAAGATGGCTGCCGCCGTACGCGAAATTTCTATCATGCGCGGATTTGATCCTGCTGAATTCACTCTTCTGAGCTATGGTGGCGCAGGTCCGCTTCATGCTGCGCTTGTTGCTGAAGAAGTTGGTATTCAAAATGTCATTGTACCTACAGATCCAGGTGCTTTTTCTGCTTTTGGTACCTTGTGTGCACCATTGAAGAAGGACTGTGCAGAAACACTAATGAGCGTTCTTGATGATGATGTGATGAAAACGGCGCAGCAAAGGGGACAAGCAATGCGTAAGCAACTCATCGCTGAATTTACAGAAGAAGGTGCAGACACAGAAGGCATCATATTCGAACGTCAGTTTGACCTCCGTTACAGAGGCCAAGCCCATGACTTAACCATTGTTGTGCCTGAAGAAGCTTCACGGGAAGAAACGTCCAGTATCTTTGAGTTAGCTTTTGAACGCGAATACGGCCGGCGTGACACCGGTCGAAGTATTGAATTAGTCAACGTTAGAATGGTCGCTAGCATCGCCATGCAGACGCCAAACTGGATCGGCACTCTGGATGGTGTAGGTGAGCCGTCTAATAGGCGCAACGCATATATTGATGGTAAGACCGTCGAAGTTGCCGTCTGGAAAAGGGAAGACCTTGCCGCCCACACATCAGTTCAAGGTCCCGCGATAATTGATGAAATGTCTTCAACAACCTATGTGCCACCTGGTTGGGTGCTCAGCATGGGTCATTATGGGGAAATCTTGCTTTCCCACTCTTAGAATTGATGACAGCAAGATAATTAGAAAAATGATGCGATTATAAAAAAGAGCAGAAAAATTGAAAAATAACACGGAGTGCGAGTGTTCATCGAGGCGGTTCACATCATGCGCCGATAACCAAGAAAGAGTAGCTTAATATGAATTATATTGCAAAATCCGCAGCCACTACATTCAGGGCAACTGCATTTCTCATAAGTATGACATTAGGGGCTCATGCTCAAGAAATCAGGGTTAGCTATGAGACATCAGATACCCATTTGAAAGCGCGTACAGTTTCGGTTTTTAAAGCGGAACTAGAAAAAATGACTGGAAATAAATTAACAGTTTCCACTTTCCCCAATTCCTCGCTTATTCCATCCAAGCAGGAAGTGACTGCCGCCATACGTGGTCAAGTCGATGCAATCGTGCCTTTTATAAGTTATTTTGAGTCAATCACGCCAAAAGCAAAATTGTTAACTACTCCACTAGTTTTTACCGGATATGACCATCTAACAAGAGCAATGGAAGGTGAAGTAGGCGCTGCGATTTACGGCGACCTAGAAGCGAAGGGTCTTAAACCACTCGGATTCTGGCGAGAGACCCCTACCCTTATGTTTACCTCTAAAAAAAGGATTGGCTCTTTAGAAGACCTGAATGATCTTAAAATTCGAACATACCCTTCTGCCACATTGCAGAGCATGTTAAAAGCGCTTGGTACCAACGCTACCGTTATTCCCGGCAACGAAGTCTATTTAGCACTGCAGAATGGAACTGTTGATGGTGCCGTGACTACGCCTAGCTTTGCAGTCTCGATGAAACTCGATGAGGTGCTTAAATATGCCGTCGATGTGAAACTTGTTTTGGGTGGTTATATTTTTGCAATGAACAAAAAATACTTTGAAAATCTGTCGCCCGATATGCAAAAAAATGTTATCTTGTCAGCTCAAGCTGCGACCAAATGGAACAAGGAAAAAATTGGTCCTGAAATTGAAAAGTCAGTCAAGCAGGCAGCCCAAAATGGTCTAGAGCTTATTAAGATGAGCAACGCAGAAGCAGCTAAGTGGCAAGCTGCAATGAACGTTGTTTATGAGAATATGGATCCGGAAGTAAAAGCATTAATCAAACTTGCAAAGACCTACAAGTAAAGGGGTGCATAAAGTGCGGGCTTCCAAGGCTAGTTCTATCAAAGAACAGCTAACTGCCGCGGTCTATCTTGTTGACCGCGGCTTCGCCAGTTTTGAAAACTTGCTTATTTTTACTCTACTGAGCGTTGCGGCTGCACTAAATTTCAGCCAAGTGCCAGCGCGATATTTGTTTGGTCTTTCGTTTAGTTCTGCAGAAGAAATTTCGGTTTTTTTGATGTTGTGGATGGTCTTGGTCGGGATGGTCCGAGCGGACCGGCTGGGTCAAAATATTTCCATCGATATTCTACATAATTTCTTAAGTGAAAAGCCTAGGCAGATATTATGGCGTTTCAGTGACGCATTGCTGGCATGTATAGCCTTTGTGATTGCTTGGCATGCAGTCGATGCGGTGGTGTTCGCGCACATGATTGGGGAACGTTCTGTATCAAAGCTAGCGGCACCGATCTGGCTGCCTATGATGATTATTCCTAGCGCGTTTACAATTGTTGGCGTTCGGGCCTTGCTACGCAGCTTTCGTGGGCGTGATTTGCAAACCGCCCTGCCTGATGTGGATGCAAAATCATGACCTCAATGGTTACAGCTGTCTGCGGCCTAGTTCTTTTACCTTTGCTTTTGACAGGGTTGCCAATTGCATTTTCCATTTTGTTGGTGAGTAGTGCTTACTTTTTATTTACAGGAAGCGACAATACGACACCTGTCACAACCATTTTCTGGTTTCTGAATAGCTCTAATCTGATTGCGATACCATTCTTCATCTTGTCGGCCGAAATTCTATCACGCAGCGGTGCAACTGATGCTCTTGTGCAGGCCAGTAATGCAATTTTTGGTAAGGCCCGTAACGGCTTGGCACTTGTGACTGTAGTTGCGATCATGGTCTTCAGCGCGATTAGCGGATCGAGTGTTGCTACTGCGGTTGCCATTGGCCGAGTGATGATCCCCAAACTTATCATGGACGGTTACAGCACTAGGTTTTCACTCGGTCTTGTTGCAGCCAGCGGCGGACTTGGCATTCTAATCCCACCAAGCGTTCCATTGATTGTTTATGCCGCTGTTGTAGAAATATCGATTGGTGATCTGTTTCTGGCTGCAATTGGCCCAGGTCTTATGCTTGGTCTGGCGCTTTGCCTTTTTGTAGTTGCTATTGGGGATAAGGCTAGGATTAGTCCATCAAAAGGTTTGGACGTATTTGAGGATGACAGTGCCCGCTTGCGTGCCATCCAAGGTGGCGTGCCAATGTTTCTTTTCCCCTTAGTTATTCTGGGCGGAATTTACGGTGGTGTTTTCACACCGACAGAAGCTGCAGCTGTTTCCGTTATTCTGTCACTCGTTCTTTCGCTTACTGTTTATCGAAACTCCAAGCTGACTGAGTATTACGAAATATTTGCCGACGCTGGAACATTAGCAGCAACTATTTTGATTATCATGGCTTCGACAGCCGTACTCAGTTTTGTGATCAGTTACGAGAAAATCCCACTGCAATTCGCTGAATTGATAAATACGCTTAATGTACATCCAATCATTTTCTTATTTGCTGTTAATGCTCTTTTATTAGTGCTTGGCTGCTTTCTGGAAATAATCTCAGTTATTCTGATTGTCGTACCTATCGTTTTACCCGCGGTCATACTTCTGGATATCAATCTATTTCATTTTGGTATTATTCTAATTGTTAATATGGAGCTTGCCGTGATCACACCGCCAATCGGTATGAATCTATATGTTGTCAGTGCTATTGCGAAGCAGCCAATTCTCGAAGTGTTTAGAGGAACGCTACCCTTTGTTGTCTTGATTAGTTTTTGTTTGATGCTAATTATCCTGCTTCCTCAGATTTCAACCTTCTTGCTAGAGTGAAATGATGATGGACATTCAGTTCTGCAAGCTCTGTTAAAGGTCTAAATATAAACGCTGTGGCCGCTTTCAGCGGTACGATGGTCTAAAGGCGCTGGCACAGGAACCAAGAAGGGTTTGCCGATTCTTGTAGTAGCGCCGGCAACGCACGGCCGGCAGATGAAGGACCAGCAGCTGGCAGCCCAGCACAATGCTGCAAAGCTTGAGCTTCAGGTTTAGGGTGAGCTAAATCTGATTGGAAGACGAATAGTAAATGTGGCGCACGATGCGGCTGAAAACAGGAAATCCGCGCCGGAGGTTTAGCCCGCGATTGCAAACTCTGTGTTCGTGCCGCCGCTTAATTTCGTAACATATTTCGCCGTATGCGTTGCCGGTGGGTAATCAGAACCGAGATCCTTGCGCTTCCATTGCACAAAACTGCCGAACTCCATCACTTACCACGATCCGGGGGTTACTGCGCCCAACCCCCACGCTCCATAAGCCATGGCAAACAGGCCAGCCCCCTTCAAGTGGGTGCAGGGTCCACGCGCAGTGGCTTAAGAGTTGGGGTGGTAGATTTATTCGGGGGGAGTTTTGTTTGGACAAATGGTCTTTGACCCATTTAGATGACTAACACCTTTAT
>CESJ01141108.1_pt1 | contig 15714 bp, 15 predicted proteins | sample 356311 | NCBI WGS metagenome assembly CESJ01 (sample SAMEA2621487, study PRJEB7988) | marine metagenome | biome: marine biome (ENVO:00000447); feature: surface water layer (ENVO:00002042); material: "saline water (ENVO:00002010), including plankton (ENVO:xxxxxxxx)" | depth 5 m
GGATCTAGTGGTTCTTTTGACACGTTTTATCATTTGACAAAATTGACAAAACCAGACCGCAAGAGCTCTCAAAAGCAGAATCCGCACAAATCTCTAAGGAGGGTGTTTCACGAAGCTGATCAAATTGATATTGCTAGATTCAATGAGCTCTCTAAAGTGATCATCTGTAATTCGCTCAATGACAGGTTAAACATGGAGGGCATGCCCCCAGACAGGGCAGATTTAATCCCTTATGCAGCAGCTATTATTTTGTGGATTGAAGACAAGACTGATTTACAATATTTTTACAGATCGAAGTACGCCATTAGAGAAGGTCTGTTATACCGACTATATCAAGGCGATCCTGCGGTACCCAGTTATTTGTAACTTTGAATCATGGCTGCTATTTTAATTATTGATGACGAACAACCCATCCGCACAAGTCTTCGTGAGATTTTGGAGTATGAAGGTCATTCAGTTGATGAAGCTCAGGATGGCGCTGACGGCATAATCGCTGCAGGTAAAAAAGCATACAGCGTTATTTTTTGTGACATTAAAATGCCAAAAATGGATGGGCTTGATGTATTAGACATGTTAAAATCCAAAGAGATAGATACTCCAGTAATTATGATATCTGGTCATGGCACGGTTGAGACAGCGGTTCAAGCAATAAAAAAAGGAGCTTTTGACTTTATTCAAAAGCCCTTAGACTTAAATAGGATTCTCATCTCTTTAAAACATGCCACGGAGAAAGAAGAACTTGTGCAAGAAACAAAGAGGTTGCATAGAAAGGTGCACAACTCTAAATCCCACTCAATCATTGGAGGATCTCAAGCAATTCTTGAAATTATTGAGATGGTTCATACAGTTGCGGCCACAGATGCTCGTGTGTTAATCAGTGGAGGTAACGGGACAGGGAAGGAGCTTGTCGCTCGTCAGTTGCACGATTTCAGTTACCGAAAGTCCAAGCCGTTTGTTGAGGTAAATTGTGCAGCAATACCCTCTGAATTAATCGAAAGCGAGCTGTTTGGTCATGAGAAAGGTGCTTTTACCAGTGCAATCAAAATGAGAAAAGGTAAATTTGAGCAAGCAAATGGTGGCACGCTTTTTTTAGATGAAGTTGGTGATATGGGTGCTGATGCTCAGGCGAAAGTGTTGAGGGCGCTTCAGGAGAATAAAATCACGAGAGTCGGGGGTGATAAAGACATTAAAGTTGATGTCAGAATAGTTGCTGCAACGAATAAGGATTTGCGTTCAGAAATTTTAGATGGCAATTTCAGAGAAGATTTATTTCACCGACTTGCGGTGATTCCAATTCACGTTCCATCTCTCAACAATCGACGAGATGATATTCCCGTTTTGGTTGCACATTTTGTTAAACTGCTGTCAGAAGATCACGGCATATCGGAGCCTGTGATTGATGCAGAAGCTATGAAAATGTTATGTGATGCAAATTGGACGGGCAATGTTCGAGAATTGAGAAATGTGGTCGAACGGTTGTTGATTTTAACTCCAGCAGGGGAGAATATTTCTTCTAAAATCGTCAGTAAATACTCTCACTTTACACAAGTGTAGTGTAGAATACATTATAAGTTGTTATAAACCAGCAGGTAAGAGGCAACCCGGAGAATTTTTATACGTCTTAGTTTAGATTACATTAAAAATATCCGGTCTTATGGAAACTTTTACTTTACTTGGATTAGAAATTAGTGGTGGCGTTCAACTCGCCTCTTTCTTTATCGGATTGATAGCTCTCGTTGCAAATGCAAAGCTTTTTGTGAAAGCGGATCTTCCCTGGTGGGCTGTTTTCGTGCCAGTGTATAATGTGATGATTGCGATGAAGTTAATCGGTCGACCAATGTGGCACGCATTTTTGTTTTTCACACCTGCGGTCGTTTACCTTCTCCCAAGAACCATCTTAGAAGTTGCTCAGAGTTTTGGAAAACACAAAACCGTTGACTTTGTCCTTGTGTTGGTCTTCAATGTATTTTACATCTTAAATTTAGGACTGTCATATGAAGAGGATTATAAGGGCCCTGTATATGGAAAGACCTTGATGAAGTCAAGTAAGAAAACAAATTCATCAGAGAAGATGAATGTTGCTCATTAAATTTCATGTTGCTTAATCAAGTAAATTCTCAGCAAAAGTGAGGGCTTCTTTGATTCCGTCCGGGTATGATCCTCCGGCAGATGCGAATGCATCTTGGCCGCCTCCGCCTCCTCGAATAAATTTTGCTAAGTCTCTAACGATTTGACCCGCTTTAAGTCCTTTGTCTGCGATGACATCATCACTTACAGCAACTGCGATCACCACCTTGCCATCTTTTTTCGATGCATAAACACCTAAAAAAGGCGCGTGTTCGCTTTTCATTTGGAACGCAAGATCTTTGATTGATTTCGCATCCAGATCCAATTCGCAAGCTACAAAGTTGATTCCAGTTCGAACGACAATCTGGTTTGACATCACAGCTTTCATGTTGGCGACTTCTTTGCGTTTAAGAAGATCAAGTTCCTTCGTCACATTTGCTACCTCAAGGAGTAAGTCATTGACAGACTTAGGTAAATCTTTCGCCCCTTTAAAGCTGTTTCTAATCTGAAGTAAAGATTCTCTATCTGCAATAGAAGCGTTGAGTGCTGAATTTCCAGTAATCGCTTCTATTCTCCTGATGCCAGAAGCTACTGATGTCTCAGTGGTGATCCTAAAGGAACCAATCGACCCTGTGGCAGGTACGTGGATTCCTCCGCAAAGCTCTTTCGAAGTTCCAAAACCAATCATTCTAACTTTTTCAGAATACTTTTCCCCGAACAGCATCAATGCACCTTCAAGCTTTGCTTCGGCAATCGGTAAATCACGTTTCTCATCCAGGGTGATGTTTTGGATTATTTTTGTGTTGACCCTGTCTTCTATTGTTTGGAGTATTTCAGGGCTAATTTTCTCAAAATGAGAGAAATCAAATCTTAAATTATCAGGTCTCACGAGTGATCCCTTTTGTTCAACGTGTTTCCCCAAGACATCTCTGAGTGCCTCGTGAAGAAGATGTGTCACGGAGTGGTTGCGAGCTGATGAAAGTTGTAAGTCTACATTTACTTTTGCTAGAAATGGAATTGACGGATCTTCCGGAAGGCCAGTTAAAGTGTGAACAATGAGTTCGTTTTCTTTCTTGGTGTCTATCACTGCGTATTTGTCAACTTCACTCACTAAAAATCCAGAGTCACCGACTTGCCCCCCTCCTTCAGGGTAGAATGGTGTTGTGTCTAGTACTACTTGAAAATACGTTTCTTTTTTTGACTCAATTTCACGATACCTCACTATGTGGCATTCACATGAGGTACTGTCGTAGCCTATAAATTTGGTTTTTGATGTGGATGGATTGACTTCAACCCAATCTTTTGTCGATACCTTTCCAGCGTTCCGCGACCTTATTTTTTGGGCATTAAGTTCAGAGCGGTAGCCCGCTTCGTCAACATGCATTCCTCCCTCAGAAGCCATTAATGATGTTAGATCAAAGGGGAATCCAAACGTGTCATAAAGTTCAAAGATTGTTTTGCCAGACAAGGTTTCACCCTTGGACATGCTCTTTAGTTGTAGCTGTAAAAGTTCGATGCCTTTTTCAAGAGTTCTCAAAAAGCTTTCCTCTTCCTGTTTTATGACCTGATTGATTAAACTTTTTTGCTTATCAAGTTCGGGAAACGCATCCCCAAGCGATGCAATTAGTGCGGGTACGAGTTTGAAAATAAAAGGTTTGTCAAAGCCAAGAAAAGAATATCCATATCTAATTGCTCGCCTTAGAATTCGGCGGATGACATATCCAGCACCGGTGTTAGATGGAAGTTGGCCATCACAGATACTAAAGGACACGGCCCGAACATGGTCCACAATAACGCGAAACGCAACTGATTCAAGGTCGTTGCCGGCGGTGTATTTCTTGTTGCTGAGTAAGGACAGCTCATTCAACAATGGGCTAAATACATCTGTGTCATAGTTGCTCTTTTTCCCTTGAATTGCCATGACCAACCTTTCAAAACCCATCCCTGTATCGACATGTTTGTTGGGCAGGGGTATTAAATCTCCATTTACTTTGCGGTTGAACTCCATAAATACAAGATTCCAAACCTCGACAACATGTGGGTGATCCATATTCACCAATTCCTTTCCAGGAACTTTCACTTTCTCAGCCTCAGATCTTAGATCGATATGAATTTCTGAACAAGGTCCACAAGGTCCACTTTCTCCCATCTCCCAAAAATTATCTTTTTTAGACGCAAGAATAATTCTTTCTTCATCGATGTAGTTCTTCCAGATGTTCAAAGCCTCGGAGTCGACATCAAGTCCATCTGTTTTATCTCCTTTAAAAACAGTTACGTACAGATCTTCTTTGTTTAATTTGTATTTCTCAGTGAGCAATTCCCAAGCCCATGAGATGGCATCTTCTTTAAAATAATCTCCAAAAGACCAGTTTCCAAGCATCTCAAACATCGTGTGGTGGTATGTGTCAACACCGACCTCTTCTAAATCGTTGTGTTTTCCACTAACCCTAAGACACTTTTGTGTGTCCGCAATGCGTTTGTGAACTATGGCGCTGTTTCCAAGAAATAAATCTTTGAACGGATTCATGCCTGCATTCGTAAACATTAAAGTTGGGTCATCCTTTAAAACCATAGGCGATGACGGAACAATTTCGTGGTTTTTTTCAGCGAAAAAGTCTAAAAACACTTGTCTTATTTGTCGAGATTCCATGAGTCTTATTTGAGATTGTGAATTTAAGTAATACTCATCTGTCAAAAATGCACGAAATTTGCACCTCATGAGCAAGTTTAAAAAATCACTATTCAACCCGGAAACCCTTCAAATAGAGGTTGTTCCGTATTCGGTGGTCGATTATGTATGGTGGTCTTTACGCAACGTCGGCTGGATAGTTCTAGTCGGAACAGGCTCTGTTTTGCTGTTTGACATCGCTTTTGACTCACCTAAAGACAGGGCTCAGGCACGAGAGATAGCCTTTTTAGAAGGTCAAGTGTTAAGTTTCGAAAATGACATTCATGAAATAGAGGGTGTGCTAGAAAACATTGAGGTTAGGGATGATGCCATTTACCGAACCCTATTTGGGACAGATCCATATCCAGAGTACAGAAGAAACCCGGGTATTGGTGGGGCAGATAGAAATAGAGTCCTCAGGGGATATGAACACACAGAAGATGTTGCGAATCTATCAGTCAGAGTTTCTGAGGTACAAAGACGTTTGGTAGCTCAAAGTCGTTCTTTTGACGAAGTGATGGAATTGGCAACCACCCATGAAGAGAGATTGCATTCAATTCCTGCCATTCAGCCCGTAAGAAACGATGATTTGAAAAGAATGGCCAGTGGATGGGGAAATCGTTTTCACCCCATATACAAGGTCATGAAATTTCACTATGGCATGGATTTCTCAGCACCTACTGGTACTGAGATCTTCGCCACCGGAGATGGTGTTGTTGTTAAAGTTCGCAGATCTTATACGGGGTATGGAAGACATATCGTCATTCGTCATGGGTTTGGTTATGAAACGCTTTATGCGCACATGAGTAAGACCTTGGTGTCTAAAGGGCAAAAAGTAAAAAGGGGAGAGACAATCGGTCTTGTAGGTAATACAGGGACTTCAGTAGCTCCTCATTTGCATTATGAAGTGAGTAAGGATGGTAAAAAAGTCAATCCTGCGCATTATTATTTCAATGATCTTTCCCCTGAGCAGTATGAACTTCTATTACAAAATGCTGAAGTAGCTCATCAATCTTTCGATTAATTTCAAGGTATTTGAATTTGGTGTTGCAGAAATTAGTATAAGGTATTATCTTGCTGCCTCTCATGTCATTAAACAAACCCATCCAAAAGCAATACTTCAGCATTTCTGAAGTGGCCAACATGATCGGAGTTAATGCGTCACTTTTGCGTTTTTGGGAGAAAGAGTTTAAGCAGATTAAACCCAAAACGAATGCCCGAGGAAAGAGGTCTTACACCACAAAGGATATAGAAATTGTCAGGTCTGTTTATGTTTTAGTCAAAGAACAAGGGTTCACTCTTGACGGAGCTAGAAAAGCTCTCAAATCAAGAAAAGGGATGGGAGCAGATGTCGCTTCAGAAGCCAGAGCGAAAGCTCATGCTTCCCAAAAGTCCTTGAGTGAGAGTTTAGATGTAAAACCGAAGTTCTCTGAAGCTTCACGGTTGGAAGCTATCAAGCGCCTGAAAAAAGTCAGGTCAGTATTGCTCACCTTTCGGGCTGAGATTAAAGGGTAGCATTTAAGCTGTCTACGATATATTTCTCAATTCCATCTTCTAAAGATGTAAATTCATCAGTGTATCCTGTTGCTCTTAATTTGGTTACATCAGCTTGGGTGAAATATTGATACGTATCTCTGATGTCTTCCGGTGTGTCAATAAAATCGATATTTACAGTCTTGTCCATCGACTTGAAAGTTGCTTTCACAAGGTCTAAAAAGGTTCTGCCTTCACCTGATCCAATGTTGTATAAACCGCTCTGAATCTTTAACCGTCCATGCATTAAATGCATGCATACCTTACAAACATCTTCGACAAAAACAAAATCTCGGGTTTGATGTCCATCCAGATAGTCATTCCTGTGAGATTTGAAAAGCTTCATTTTCCCTGTTTTATTTACCTGTCTGAATGTGTGTAAAACAACAGATGCCATTCTGCTTTTGTGATTTTCATTTGGCCCATAGACATTGAAAAACTTGAGGCCAGCAAAGAAGTAAGGCGCGCGTTCCTGCTGCAGAGCCCATTTGTCAAACTCGTTTTTCGAATCACCATATGGATTAAGTGGCTTTAATTTTTCCACGTATTCATGGGAGTCGCTGTATCCGAGTGTTCCATCGCCATAGGTGGCGGCAGAGCTTGCGTAAATGAGAGCGATGCCGTATTCGACGCACAGTTTCCAAACTTCTTTTGAATAGTTGAGATTTAATTCGTTAAAGACCTCAACGCTGGTCTCTGTTGTATCTGTTCTAGCTCCCAAATGGAAGACAAACTGAACTCCTTTTTCATTTTTTATCAGCCAGTCAGGAAACTCTGCTCTGTCGACCAGTTCAGAGTAAATTAACTCAGAGTAATTCGCACGTTTATCTTTCCTGGAGAAGTCATCTACAAGAACTAAGTCATTGTATTTGTCTTGGTTAAGCCTGTTAACCAAACGGCTTCCAATAAATCCAGCTGCGCCTGTTATGATTATCATGGTGGTAAAGGTATAACCGCTACCTTTGCCGTCAGCTATGTATAATACATCTATGAGTAAAAAATTAGTTTACATCACCCGCAGATCTTGCTTTAATGCCGCTCACAAACTTTGGAATGAGCATTGGAGTAGTGAGAAGAACCATGAAGTTTTCGGCAAGTGTGCGAATGAAAATTGGCATGGGCACAACTTCTATTTGTTTGTCACAGTAAAAGGTTACCCAGATCCAGATACGGGTTATTCTATTAATTTTGGTGAGCTTAAATCTATATTGAAAGAATACGTTGAGGATCCCATTGATCACAAAAATTTGAACTTGGATGTTCCTTGGATGGAGGGTCAATTGACCACAATGGAAAATCTAATTGTCGCTATTTGGGACAGGATCAAGCAACCTATTAAGGAGAGTGGCTGTGAGCTCCACGCTCTTAAATTGTGTGAGTCTGAAAATAATTACGCTGAATATTTCGGAGGCGAATAAATCGAGCATTTGCAATGGCACTTTATAATCGAGTTGAAGAATACGATGAGAAAGCAATCTCAAGTATGTCAGATAAGTACAAATCTATCCTGGGTGATATCGGAGAAGATACCGAGCGAGAAGGACTTTTAAAAACTCCTGAACGTGTTGCCAAAGCTCTTGCGTTTATGACCTCAGGCATGGACTCCGTTCCCTCAGACATTCTTAAATCTGCCATTTTTACAGAGGACAGTGATGAAATGGTCCTGGTTAGAAACATTGAAGTCTTTAGCTTGTGTGAGCATCACATGTTGCCCTTTTTCGGCAAAGCTCATGTGGCGTATATCCCCAATGGGAAAATTGTTGGACTTAGTAAAATTCCACGCATTGTAGACGCATTTGCTCGACGCCTTCAAGTGCAAGAGCGACTAACTGCACAAATCAGAGATTGTATAGGAGATACACTCAACCCCCTTGGTGTTGCCGTCGTCATCGAAGCGCAGCATTTATGTATGCAAATGAGAGGTGTTGAAAAGCAAGGGTGCGTGACCACCACAAGTGCCTTTACCGGAGCGTTTCTGGATGATCCGAAGACAAGAAAAGAATTTATCAGTTTAATAGATAGAAGTTGAATCCCATGAATATCAATCAACCACCAATTCGTTTTGACAACGTTTCAAAATCAACTGCAGAAAGAAGCGATGTAGCAAAAAACTTTGTAGCCAATGTTTTTTCGTGGATGACTATTGGTCTTCTGCTTACCGCTTTCGTTGCATGGTACTCTGCATCAACTGGGCTCTATGTTCAGCTCGTGGGTTCGGGTGGGCTGATGAGTTGGGTTGTTATTCTCGCTCCTTTTGCATTTGTAATTGCGATGAATGCGGGCCTTCAGAAATACAGTGCGACAACACTAACGATGCTGTTTCTTGCTTTTTCAGCAACGATGGGTATTTCGTTGGGGTCAGTTTTTCTGATGTATTCCATAGGATCGATTGCTCAAGTATTCGTCATAACGGCTGGAACATTTGGAGTCATGGCGTTCGCTGGCTATACCACGAGCATGGATCTAAGTAAATTGGGCTCATTGTTATTTATGGCTCTAATTGGTATTGTTATCGCTTCCGTAGTCAACTGGTTTATGCAAAGTGGCATGATGGACTTCATCATTAGCATTGCAGGAGTTTTAGTCTTCACAGGTCTCGTTGCTTATGACACACAAAGAATAAAGCGCATCGGAGCTGGAGTAGAATATGGATCGGCTGGTGCAACCAAGCTTGCGATTCTAGCTGCAGTGTCTCTCTATCTTAATTTCGTGAATTTATTTCTATTTCTGCTGCGTTTGTTAGGAAGCAGAGATTAAAGAACCATCACTTTTTTACCAGCTACGTTCACGTTGTTTACTTCTAGATGAATGAAGTATGCTCCAGGCGGTATTTGGGCAGCATTAAAGAATAGCTTCGTTTCTCCGAAGGGGAGATAACCTTTGTGAATGACTTCTAGTGTGCGGCCCAGTGCATCGCGCAAAACCACGCGTACATCTTGAGCTTTAGACATCATGACGGGTATACATGTTATGGCTGAAGCAGGGTTGGGATACACTTCGGAGAATGTCACGGAGTAATCCGGACCAAGTTCGACCATCCCATCGATGGCAGTTTCCCCAACTCGAAATTTCCACCAACCGAGTGGAGCAGGCATGGGAAGTGTCCCTGTTTTCCCTGAGATAGCTTCCCCATTGATGTAATAGTAAACATAAGTTGCGTCAGGCATAGCGGGGATCTCAGCAGTAAAGTCCTCTCCATTCATGTTGCTAGATTCGACCATTGTAACTTCAGTCCAAGGCCCCGTGGGTGCTGTGGTATAATATAATTTAGCTTCAGAAATACCGGACCTGTGGCTGAAGTAGGCATCAACAATGTATGCGTCAGTCGTGTTGTCAGTATCTGATAAAGGGAGATGGCTGATTAAAAGTGGATCTTCAACTGCCACGGAGTGTGTGATACAGTGTATCGCACCGCTTAATGAGATGATATCATTGTTGCCATCATCACAATCAATTCCTACGATTTCATATCCTGGCATCGTCTCCTCCCAAATCCTGATTGCCGTTGTGTCGTATTGCTCATAATAAGTAGGCAGGAGTATTTTATTATTGACAAAGACAGCATTGCTATATGTTTCATACCAACCCCCAGTATTTGGATATCCACCTCCCAATTCAGGAGGGCTAGGAATTCGAACAATGTTAAATGGTGTGCCCCATTTGGTTGTAAAATTTGAAAGTATATAATCAATATTCGCATTGATTTGAGGACCATCTGCGATCCCCTCAGGGTATTCAGAAACCATCAGAGTACTCTCATTTAGTAATTTCATATGCATGTCAATGTGGTGAATACCATCATAAGGCAGTGTGGGCATGGTGATCAATGTGTCGATCCCCATGAAAACTTCAAAAATATCTTCAATTTCAGTTGGTGTGTGATTTGGATAAGTCGTCCACCATGTTGATTCCCCATTGTTTTCATCATGTACAAGCTCAGACTCAAATGCGGTTCCGAATCCATCACTCATGTAGTTCCCTCCTGTGTTCATTAAATCATAGGGTGCAGCCGTTGTGCTATAAACATCAATCCCCAAGTGTTCCCCAAGAGCATCAGAGACAACATCATCCTCTGGTCTGGGTCTGTTGTACATCCAATCAACTAAAATTCTGTCGTCATTCCATGATCCGTAAACAGTGTTCGCGCCATAATCTCGAATCCAAATGGTATTTAACTCTTGTTCTACAACATCGACATTGTCAAGGTCGATGGAACCTCCGCACGAATTTCCAAGTAAATAGTTGATTGTAGAACTCGGATTTTCAGTAAAAACAATCACACGGCATTCGCTGATGGAGGCTGCCACAATTTGTTTTAAAATGCACGGATACCCTTGCCATGCTATTGTGAGGGCTTCAATTTCTTCCCATTCAGCAGCTGCTCTGAGGTTTGTGTAAGGTGGGGGAGTTTCGATTCCTCGACTTAGAACGGTTGACACACCTTTGCTTTCTATGAGCGTTCTCTCCTCTATACCAACAGCATTCGCCCAAACTTTACTTACTTCTTGCGCCCCGACTTCCCCAATGGTCATGCACAGAATAAGTACGATAAAACCCTTGTTCATGTAGTTGTAAATCATAGATTTTGGTTTTTTTCTCTTAAGATCTTATTGATAACAGCAGCGGAGAGTTTGTGGGTTCCATTTGGTTTGTGGCTCGTGACATTGTGTCCCCATTGTTTCAGCATATCGACCTCTTTTTCATGAACATCTAAAGATCCATACTCGTCGTCTATAGGTCTTATGAGGTGAATTTCACTGATCCGCTTGTCTAGATTTGGCTCCTCTTGATTCCATTCTGTGGGCAATGTTCCAGAAGCAAAAATCACTTTATCCACTTTCATTCCATGATTTAACCACCTCGCTGCAGTTGCCACTCCTTGGGAGAAACCAATTAATGTTACAGAAACAGAATCTTCAATATTGAGGCTGGTCCACCATTTGTTTAAATATGAGAGGTGATCATGAATTTCACTTGCTCGATCATCGCTGGTCATCCATGAAGCACCAATTTTTCCATCAAACCCATTAACATAAAATCGACTGAGTCCTTCGGGCGCACAAATTGACCTTCCTCCCCCTTCTAATTCTCGAATTCCATTCAGCATATAAGCTGGGTGCTGGCCATATCCGTGCAGAACAACAATAACTTCGCAGGCCTCACTGGGGTTTTCACCAGTATGAAACCACCGCGCTTTTTTTGTAATTTCTATTGGGTGTTCCGAAATGTTTTCAGGAAGAGGATATTTTAATTTGGGATCCATAGGTATGCCTAATAATTTATTTCTAATAAAGTCGTCTCGAATGCTGGGCAAAACACAGAATCTACCACCTCAATGTCTTCTTCATATGACTGATTAATGAAAAGATAGGGCATCCATTTGTCTCCAGGAAGAGAGCAATTTATTTCATCATTTACATTTGCTCCTTCAAAGACAAACCAGTCATTGCCACAATTTGTGAGTTGGCCATAATCTCCAAGCATTCTGATTCTGGCTTTGTCATTTTTAAACGAAGGGGAGGTGTTGATGATTTTGATTTTTAATTGCGCCTTCGGCGTTGCAATTAAGTCTACATGAACGGGCATGTTAGGTGTGAACGCCTCAGGGTCGATGTTTTGAACGATACTAAACCAACCTTCTGAGTCTATTTCAACTTGATACTCCAATGCATTTTTTCTTGGGAAGCTGATAGAAAAAAAGCCTGATTCATCTGTTGTTGTTTTGCCTGCACTCTCAAAGAACCCGTTTAAAATGCCACTTTCAAGTATTTGCTCTTGGAGTTCAACTTCAAAGCCCACGCACGGCAAGTTTGTGGCTTGCTCGTTAACTACGCCTTCAAGGATGTATGTGTTTGCGCAATCTTCCCTGCAGCAGCCAGACAGGATGAAGATGACTGTTAAAAAAGAGAGGACCCGAACCCTCATATAATATTGAGTTTGGCAAACTTGAGTAACAGTTGTTTGGTTCCTACAGTGGGGAAGAAAATAGTCGCCTTCACATTGGGTATATCTCCTTCAATCTTGGTGACTTTCCCCTTTCCAAATTTAACGTGTTGAACGGTATTTCCCACGGAAAGTTGATTGGGTTTGGAGGTTGTCTCCTGTCCTAAGCTGGTTGATTCGGATGTCGCTTTAGGTTCTCCAGAATCAGCAACCTTTGTGAGATTCCTGCCTCCGATTGTCGGTTTATATGCGTTTTTATCTTTCTTCCTTCCGCTTAATGATGGGCTGTGAGTTGTTATTGTTCTGTAAATTTTCTCCTCGTCGTCAAAGTTGCCATCACCCTTTGAGCTCCAACCGCGTGGGTTAAAATGTCCCTGACTTCCAGAAGGCCGGATAATGTACTGTTCATCAATCTCATCAAGAAATCGGCTGGGATCACCATGGTGCATCTGGCCCCACTTAAAACGTGATGTGGCATAAGATAAAACACAGCTTTGTTCTGCTCTGGTGAGAGCTACATAAAAGAGTCTGCGTTCCTCCTCCATATCTGCTCTAGAATCCATTGATCTTTGGCTGGGGAACAGATTTTCTTCAAGTCCCACAATGTGGACATGTTTAAACTCAAGTCCCTTTGATGCATGGATTGTCATGAGGGACACTTTGTTCGTATCGTCGTCGTCGTTGTCCGCATCTGTTAGCAGAGCAACATCAAGCAGGAATTCCGACAGTGTACGCAGTTCGTCTGGTTTTTCAGAATCTTCCTGCTCGCTGAATGACTGCAATCCATTGAGAAGCTCTTGTATATTGTCGTAACGGGCAACTCCTTCAGGTGATTTGTCAGTGTAGAGTTGGTGAATTAAGCCTGTCCGTTTTGCAATTTGTAGTCCAAGAGCATGTGCTGTCAATCCAGATAAGGCAGCAGCAAATTCATTCATCATGGCTGTAAAATCCTGAATCTTAGTCCAAGCGGCTTTTTTTATTGTCTCAGGCTGTTGACCCAATGACATCAAATCATAAACACCCATATCTCTTTCTCCAGCTGCGGTGAACAGCTTATCGACTGTCGTGCCGCCTATCCCTCGTGTTGGGTAATTAATGATGCGTCTGAGTGCTTCGTCATCTCTTGGGTTCGCCGTCAACCTAAAATAGGCAATTAAATCTTTGATTTCTTTTCTTTGATAAAAGCTCTGCCCACCATAGATGCGGTAAGGAATATTAATCTTCCTCAAACTCTCCTCAAACGATCTAGACTGTGCATTGGTTCGGTACAAAATTGCAAAGTCTCCATAGTCAGAACCGGCTCTTCCGCGCATTTCGTAAATGCTGTCTGAGACAAATCTACCTTCATAGTTGTCGCTTGCGGCTTTGTGAATTTTTATTTTTTCTCCTTCTGCGTTGGCTGTCCAAACTTCTTTTTTAATTTGATCTTGATTTGCCGCAATCACTGAATTTGCTGCATTCACGATAACTTTAGTTGACCTGTAATTTTGCTCTAGTTTGTAGGTCTTGGTGTCGGGGTAATCTTTCTTGAAGTTGAGAATGTTTTGAATACTAGCCCCTCTAAACCCATAGATAGATTGGGCATCATCCCCAACCACACAGATGTTTTCATTTGCTGCAGCAAGCTGCTTGATGATCAGGTACTGCGCATAATTCGTGTCTTGATACTCATCTACAAGAATATACTGGAATCGATGTTGGTACTTGTTTAGTAGATCAGGGAAATCTCTCAATAAGACATTCATTTTATAGAGAAGATCGTCAAAGTCCATTGCGCCAGCTCTCATGCAGCGATTTTCGTAAACCTTAAAAATCTTTGATATAAAGGGTCTGCCTGATTGTCTGTCTTCAGCCTGTATTTCAGCATGATTTAAATAATCATCTGCATTTAGCAAGTTGTTTTTCGCACCAGAAATGCGTTTCGCGACAGCGGCAGTTTTATATTCTTTGTCATCCAACTTCAGCCCTTTGACAATGTCTTTAATTAATGCTTTTGAATCCTGACTATCGTAAATGGTAAAATTATGTGGATAATTAATCCGATCGCTCTCCACCCGTAAAATTCTCGCAAAAACGCTGTGAAAGGTACCCATCATTAGGTTTCGAGCTTCATTGTGTCCTACAACTCGACCTACTCTTTCTTTCATTTCTTTGGCAGCTTTATTTGTAAAAGTCAAGGCCAAAACAGAAAATGGATCAACCCCTTTCCGCATCAAATGAGCAATTCGATAAGTTAGTACGCGCGTCTTGCCACTACCTGCACCAGCAATGACCATCATGGGGCCATTAATGTGTTCTGCAGCTTCCCTTTGGGGTATGTTTAATTCGTCTAAAAAATTCACTTAGCGAAGTTAAGACGTTGTGTATTTAGTTCAATACAAACTCTGGTTTATCATTTTGAAGGAAAAAACATCAGATCGTTGTTGGAAATTATAAGAAATGTCATACTTTTGCACCCCCAATAAAACTTTGGGAATGTCTTTTTTATGCCCATTAGAAAACGTCAACAGCGACTATGCCTACAATACAGCAGCTAATACGCAAGGGCCGGTACACAAAGCCGGTGACAAGTAAGTCCGCAGCATTGGACTCGTGCCCACAAAGACGTGGAGTATGTGTTCGTGTTTACACGACTACGCCTAAGAAGCCTAACTCAGCGATGAGAAAGGTTGCCCGTGTCCGTTTAACTAACGGTAACGAGGTGAATGCTTATATAGGCGGAGAAGGCCACAATCTTCAAGAACACAGTATTGTGCTTGTTCGCGGAGGTCGTGTGAAAGATCTCCCAGGTGTTCGTTACCACATTGTACGTGGTGCACTCGATACCGCAGGTGTAGATGGTCGAACACAAGGTCGCTCTAAGTACGGAGCTAAACGAGCTAAAAAGAAGAAATAAACTGAACTATGAGAAGGAAAGTAGCTAAAAAGCACCGCGTCCTCCCGGATCCAATATTCGGAGATGTTCAAGTAACTGTTTTCGTCAACAGCTTAATGAAGGACGGAAAGAAGAGTACTGCATTTAAGATTTTCTATAGCGCAATTGAAAAAGTATCTGAGAAATCTGGTGAAGATGGATTGGACCTTTTCAAGAAAGCGTTATTGAATGTCACACCTGGAGTTGAGGTTAGAAGCCGCCGTGTCGGTGGAGCAACTTTCCAAATTCCAACACCTATCCGTGATAGTCGCAAAAACAGTCTTGCGATGAACTGGCTAATTGGATTTGCACGTAAGCGCAATGAGAAGTCAATGTCTCATCGTTTAGCAGCCGAAATTATTGCAGCATCCAAAGAAGAGGGAGCTACTTTCAAGAAGAAAGAAGATACCCACAGAATGGCTGAAGCTAACAAAGCATTCGCTCACTTCCGTTTCTAAACTATCATGGCAAAGAGAGATCTCAACCTTACAAGGAACATCGGCATTATGGCCCACGTTGATGCCGGTAAAACGACAACGACAGAGCGCATCCTTTACTATACAGGTATTTCACACAAAATCGGTGAAGT
>CESJ01064502.1_pt1 | contig 15694 bp, 18 predicted proteins | sample 356311 | NCBI WGS metagenome assembly CESJ01 (sample SAMEA2621487, study PRJEB7988) | marine metagenome | biome: marine biome (ENVO:00000447); feature: surface water layer (ENVO:00002042); material: "saline water (ENVO:00002010), including plankton (ENVO:xxxxxxxx)" | depth 5 m
AGGATTTATTGATACAGATATGACCAGAGGGCTATCCGACAATAATCGCGAGGCTATGTTGGCGCAAATTCCACTGGCTCGCCTGGGTTCTGCAAATGAGATCGCAGGCGTAGTTAAGTTCCTTGTAAGCGACGCTGCGGCGTACATTACCGGCGAAACACTGCACGTTAATGGCGGTATGTACATGGGTTAAACTGCTGTTTGTTATGTGTTTTACGTGTTTGTTTAATCATAGTTAGCTTTTCTTTGATTGTAGGGTAAAATGCGCGTCCCGTACCTCGGGTTTTAGGCATCGAACGCGTTAAGTCGCAGTAGTAAAATATAAGAGATCCTTATTAGGAGTGGTAGAGATATGAGTAGCATTGAAAAACGTGTTATCAAGATGGTGGCAGAACAACTCGGCGTGAAAGAGGAAGACGTACAGACAACCTCATCATTTGTCGAGGACCTCGGCGCAGATTCACTGGACACAGTCGAGCTGATTATGGCATTAGAAGAGGAATTCGATGCTGAGATACCCGACGAAGATGCAGAAAAAATCGCTACTGTAAACGATGCAATCAGCTATATTACTGCAAACGGCTAAGCGAATTTAGTATTAAAAACCGCTCCAAGAGGGCGGTTTTTTTATGGCTCGTATTTAGAGGTATTGGCCCTATGGGTGATCACACGATCCTGTCGATGGTTGACGGTGAGTTGTCAGCCAACGTCTCGCCAGATGATCGAGGGTTAGCCTATGGGCATGGCCTGTTTGAAACAATGCGTTTGTCTGCTGGCGCAATCCCACTGCAAGATCGTCACCTAGCTCGTTTGCTAAGAGATGCCGAGCGCTTGTCCCTCCCCGTTGTCCGCGCCGCTGTGAATAGCGACATGGAGCGTTTTAGTGCCCACTTAAAACGAGTGGGTATAACCGATGGGGTGGTTAAACTGATCATCACAGCGGGTTCCGGAGGTCGCGGTTACCGCACCCCCGAAGCATTGACGACGCGTTGCATACTGCAATATAGCGTACTTCCCAACGATGTTGCGGTACTCGCTCGGACCGGAGCGCGACTTTATCAATGCGAGTATCGACTGCCTGCTAATACCACGCTGGCTGGGATTAAACACCTCAATCGACTCGATCAAATTCTGGCGCGCAACGAGTGGCGGGATGAGTACGATGATGGATTGATGCTCGATCAGAAAAATTTACTGGTCGAAACCACCTGCGCCAACGTGTTTGTCAGGATGGAGGATGAGTGGTTGACGCCGCGTTTAGAGCGCGCCGGAATCGACGGAATTTTACGCGCGTTCATCCTTAACCACTTGGCGCCGAGTAATAATCTGAGGGTCCGCGAATGCGATTTGCACATCGGAGACGTGGCAAGTTGTTCAGAGTGGTTTCTATGCAATTCAGTGCGTGGTATTGTCCCCATTATCGAACTCTCGGGTGTTCGGCAATGGCCGGTGGGGGACGACACGCTTCGTTTTAGTCACGCGCTCGGTACACTTTATCCATGTTACTTGTAACCCGTACAATCCGCCTAATCAAAAACACCGGGCGGTTTATAAAACGCCAAGGCTTGCGAATTGTGCTGTTGTGCGCGCTAATCGCCTGCGTCGTGCTCGCGGCAGCGGTAGGTGATGCTCATCGGCAGCTCGGTGTTCCGATCTCTCTTGCTGGATTGGCGAGCGCGGCAAGCACGGCGGAGGCTGTGCCCCTTTTAATGCCTATGCCGACGCGCTATCAATGGCCGATCGAAAAGGGCAGTTCGCTCAGTAGGGTAGTGCTTCAACTCGGTGACGCTGGCGTGATCGGATCGCCATTGGCGCTAAAAATCTATGCAAAAATTGTCGCTAAAACAACCATCCAAACCGGCTCTTATTGGCTTGAACCATCGGATACCGCACTGACGTTACTGGACAAATTTAATCGCGGTGAGGTGATCGTCAAGCGATTGACCTTCCCCGAAGGGTGGAGTTTTTTACAATGGCGCCAGCATCTAGAGGGCGTGCCGCAGTTCGCCGACAGCCGGGACCTGTCAGACGCTCAACTATTGCAGACTCTCGAGCTGGATATCAGTCATCCAGAGGGATGGTTCTTTCCAGATACTTACAGCTATACCGGCAGTGATAGTATTGCCGACCTGCTGTTGCGGGCGCACCGAAAAATGCTCGACACGCTCGACAAGGCCTGGTCACTAAAAGCCAAAGATCTGCCCTATAGCTCGGCTTATGAAGCACTGATCATGGCTTCGATCGTGGAAAAAGAAACCGGACTGGCCGCGGAGCGAGCAGCGATTGCCGGCGTTTTTGTGCGGCGATTACGCCTTGGTATGCGCCTGCAAACCGATCCGACGGTGATCTATGGTCTTGGCAATCAGTTCAGCGGCAACTTACGCCGGTCGCACCTAAAGAAAAAAACCATATACAACACTTATGTCATCCGTGGTTTGCCGCCGACGCCCATCGCAATGCCGAGCGCCGCGGCGATTGACGCGGCGCTTCACCCGGCAGACGGTGACAGCTTATACTTTGTCGCGCGAGGCGACGGTGGGCATTATTTTTCGTCGAACTTAGAGCAACACAAGCGGGCGGTACGCAAATATCAGATTTTTCGCCGTGCCAAAAATTATACCTCGACGCCGCAATAAGTTGCGCGCTTCGATCGGCCCATGTGCGACTACAGGACGGCTATGAAAACGCATCAAAAACGCGGTATGTTGGTGACCATAGAGGGTACCGAAGGGGTGGGTAAAACCACCAATATCGACTTCGCCAAAAAATGGTTGGCGGCGCAAAATATCGAGGTAACAACGACCCGCGAACCCGGCGGGACGCCGTTTGCCGAACAGATTAGAGAGCTGTTGTTAGCGCCGCGGGACGAGTCGGTGGCCCCGCTGGCAGAGTTGTTAATGATGTTTGCCGGCCGCGCCCAACACTTACACCGATTGATCGAACCGACACTCAGCGCCGGTGGCTGGGTGATTTGCGATCGCTTTACCGATGCCAGCTATGCCTATCAAGGCGCCGGACGAGGCATAGACCGGCAGCTTATCGAACAGTTGGAGGCGATCGTGCAGCAGGGCTTGCAACCGGATTTAACGCTGATTCTTGATATCCCTGTCGCAGAAGGTCTGAAGCGAGCCAGTGCGCGCAGCGAACCAGACCGCTTTGAGCGCGAGCAGGTGGCGTTCTTTGAACGCGTCCGCGGTTGTTATTTAGAGCGCGCTGAGCGAGAACCACTGCGCTGCGTGGTGATCGACGCGTCGCAATCGATTACCGCGGTGCAGGCGCAACTCGATCGCGCTCTCACGGCATTTTTGCAGCGATCTGAGCAATGAGCGGATTGGCGCAACCGCTCGGTTGGCACGACCTGGTTTGGCAGCGCTTAATGTCTGCCTACCACCACGATCGTTTGCCCCATGCGGTGCTGCTGAGTGGCGCGGTCGATACCGGCAAGCACATTTTTGCCAGCGCATTGGCGCAGCGGTTGTTGTGTGCCACCGAGGACGGCAACGTCAGTTGCGGGCGCTGCAAAGGCTGTCAACTGAATAGCGCGGGCACGCACCCCGATCTAGCTATTTTGGCCCCGGAAGACGCAGGCAAAGCGATCGGTATCGACGATATTCGCAAGCTCGCTATGACAGTGTCAAAAACCGGCCAGCAAGGCGGTTGGAAGGTGGTCATTATTCTTCCCGCTGAATCGATGACCGCAAGCGCTGCCAATGCGTTGTTAAAGACTCTAGAAGAGCCGCAAGGGCAAACGCTGATGATACTTGTCAGCCACGAATTGGGGCGCTTGCCGGCAACCATTCGCAGTCGCTGCCAAAGGTACGTTTTACCGCAGCCGTCGACCGCAGAGGCACTCGCTTGGTTGCAGGTTACAAGCGTCAATAGTGACGCTGCATCGCAGGCGCTAAGCCTAGCGCAAGGTCGGCCATTGCTGGCGCGCCAGTATCTCGACGACGGATTGCTCGAACGTCACCGGCAGTTTGATAGTTGGCTAGACGAGGTCGCCGCGGGTCGTCTAGCGCCCCTCGAGGCCGCGCAGCTATGTCAAAAACTAGATGCTATCGCGCTCGCCGATTGGTTTTTGCTCTACCTGCACGGCCGTCTTTGCGCGGACAGTAACAACCCATTTAATCGGGAAATTTTTACTTTTTACGATAAATTACGCAAGGTTCGTGGCTGGCTGGCGTCGGCGTCAAACCCCAATTCGCAATTGATTTGGGAAGAGCTATTTTTTGACTGGTTGGCGCTGTCGAAAGCCTCGGCGTGGCGGGTCGCTGAGCGCTGAATGTTCGGCCACTATCGACCGCGGACAACGCGCGTATTAGAATGGCCGGCGGAAGACGCTAGAGTGGCAAAACGTAGATCGTAAAAGGGCATCCGATTACAACCGCCAAGCATGCCGTTTAAAGGTCAAAAATAAACCGCCAAAGGCATGTTCTAACCAAGCGCTGCCGTGCGTTTTACTTAGCTCTGCCGAGAGCGGTGCCCAATACACAAGGAGCGAACCATGACAGTAGCCGAAACCGCCGAGTCGACGTTTATCATCCGATCATTTCCCGTCGGGCCCTTGCAATGCAACTGCTCGATCGTTGGTGATCGGGTGACCGGGCGAGCAATGATCGTCGATCCAGGCGGCAATGCCGAGCAAATACTCGCTCTGGTGGCTGAATTAGAACTCAACGTCGTAGCGATTATCCACACCCACGCTCACCTCGACCACATACTGGCCGCCGGAGAGATCAAACAGGCCACCGGTGCGCCCATTTACCTGCATCGAGATGACAAGTTTTTATGGGATATGCTCGAGCAGCAATGCTCCATGGTGGGTGTTCCCTACACGCCGCTGCCGGAACCCGACCACTACCTAGCCGACGACCAAGATCTCGCTTGCTGCGGGGGCGTGGCCATCCATACGCCGGGCCATAGTCCGGGATCGATGAGCTTTTGGTTCGAAGAACACAGTACTTTGGTTGCCGGCGATACGCTGTTTCAAGGCAGTATTGGGCGCACCGATTTGTGGGGCGGAGATTTTTCAACCATAGTGTCATCGATCAAGGAGCGGCTCTACAGCCTCAGTGACGACGCCATCGTGGTTACTGGGCACGGCCCTAGTACCAGTATTGGCAGTGAAAAATCTAACAATAACTTTGTCCGCGCCTGAGGTTTGACCGTATAGCTAGGGTTCAATACGACGATGGTGGGCGCACAACTGAGGTTTTCAAATGCAGCAACAACTGTTGATTATGCTAGAACTGCAAAATGAGATGAACGCTAAAGTTCATCCAAACTGGCGGCAGCAAAACTTTGCTTGGTACCGAGCGATTTGGGTAGAGTGCGCCGAGTTGCTCGATCATTATGGTTGGAAATGGTGGAAGCAACAGCGCCCCGACACCGATCAAATTGCCCTCGAGTTGGTCGATATTTGGCACTTTGGGCTCAGCCTGCTACTTTTGAAAGAGGACTCGATCGAACGCATAGCCGAGGGCTTGGCGGCTGACCTTTCGCAGCCGATTACCTGCGGCGAGTTTAGCCTTGATCTCGAAGATTTTACCCGCCACACCTTGGCGAGCAAGGACTTTGACAGCGTGCGCTTTGTGCGGTTAATGCAAGGTATCGAGATGAGCTTTGCGCAGCTGTATGCCGGTTATGTAGGCAAAAATGTATTGAACTTCTTTCGCCAAGATCATGGCTACAAAGATGGTACTTACAGCAAGCAATGGGCCGGTAAAGAAGACAATCAACACCTGGTTGAAATAGTCGCTCAACTGGACATCGAATCCGACAGCTTTAAAGACGATTTGTACCAGCGCATGCAGACGGTTTATCGCCAGTCTGGTGGATCGAGCGGGCAGAACTAACAGCGCCGACAGCGGATGCCATAGCGCCAGTCAACGGCGATGATTGGCGCTATGGGCAAGTGGTATCGAACGACAAACTATTTGCTCAAGGGCCGGTGTGCAAGGCGCGCATTCACGCCTATAATGCAATCTTTTAATAATCGATGGAGAGAGACAGTGCAATCACCTGTACGCGTAACCGTAACTGGCGCAGCCGGTCAAATTAGTTATTCCCTTCTGTTTAGAATTGCCGCTGGCGAAATGTTGGGACCCAATCAACCAGTTATTTTACAAATGCTTGAAATAACCCCAGCGCTTGAAGCGCTGCGCGGTGTGGCGATGGAATTGGACGACTGTGCCTTTCCGCTATTGGCGGGCATGATCTGCACCGACAATGCCGACGAAGCGTTCAAGGACACCGATTACGCACTGTTGGTGGGCGCTCGACCCCGCGGTCCCGGTATGGAGCGCAAGGATCTCCTCGAGGCCAACGCAGCGATTTTCTCCGCTCAGGGACAGGCGATCGACAAGGTCGCTGCCAAGAGCATTAAAGTGCTGGTGGTGGGTAATCCGGCGAACACCAACGCACTGATTGCACAGCGCAACGCGCCGAGTATCGATGCACGGCAATTCACCGCCATGACGCGACTCGATCACAATCGCTCGATGACTCAAATTGCGCAAAAAACTGATAAGAGTATCAACGATGTCAAGCGTATGACTATTTGGGGTAACCATTCGGCGACCCAGTACCCCGACTTACACCACAGCCTGATCGACGGCGTGGCAGCGATGGATTTGGTCGATCAAGCGTGGTACGAAAACGACTTTATTCCGGTGGTTCAGCAGCGCGGCGCGGCGATCATCAAAGCGCGCGGTGCCTCCAGTGCCGCCTCTGCAGCGAACGCTGCGATTGCCCATATGCGTTCTTGGGCGCTCGGTTCTGACGCCGCTGATTGGGTCAGTATGGGCGTCTACAGCGACGGCAGCTACGGGATTACCGCCGGGCTTATCTACTCGTTCCCATGCGTCTGCAAAGACGGTGATTGGCAGATCGTTCAGGGGCTTGAGATCAACGACTTTTCACGCGCGAAAATGACCGCTACGCAGACCGAGTTGGTCGAGGAGCGGGATGCTGTAGCGCATCTATTGCCGGGCTAGCACTAGCCGATTGCGGTCGACTGTGGCGGCGTGAGTGGCCCGGTCGACCCACCTATAAATCACCAGTATTATAAGGGGAAAGTTTTGGAATTACCCACGTTAGGAAGCAGCGCGCCGGCATTTTCGCTATCAAATCAAGCCGATGAAAAGGTCTCATTGGCGGACTTTAAAGGCGAAAAAAATGTCTTGCTGTATTTTTACCCGAAGGCCATGACACCCGGCTGTACAGTACAGGCGTGCGGTATTCGCGACTCCGAACAAGCCTTTGCGGCGCTCGATACAGTGGTCCTCGCCGTCAGTCCAGATACGCCGGCTCGGCTCGCCAAGTTTCAAGATAAAGAGTCGCTAAACTTTACCCTGTTGTCGGATGAAGATCATGCGGTCGCCGAAGCCTATGGTGCTTGGGGCTTGAAAAAGTTTATGGGACGCGAGTACATGGGCGTTTTCCGCTACACGTTTATCATCGATAAACACGGTGATGTCTTGCAGATCATGGATAAAGTGAAAACCAAGACGCACCATGAAGACAGCTTGCGCTGGATCCAAAACAACCTCTAGGCTGGCGTAAGGATGATTTATACGTTGGTTTAACCATCTATCGGGGGGCGCTGCGCCACCCACTTAAAAGGACAGATTCATGCTATTTATAGAAAGCGCTCAGGCCCAGGCCGTAGGCTCATCGTCAGAACCTAACATGATGTTTCAACTGTTGCTCTTTGTGGGTCTATTCGTACTCATGTATGTGATGATTATTCGACCACAACGCAAGCGACAAAAGGAGCACAACGATCTAGTAACAGCGCTGGCAAAGGGAGATGAAGTAATACTTACCAGCGGTATGCTCGGTAAAATCGTTAGCTTAGAGGGCGATTATGTTATTTTGGATGTGGCCAAAAGTCTGGAGTTGAAGTTTCAAAAAACTGCGGTGCACGCGATCTTACCCAAGGGCACCATCAAGGCGATCTAACGCCGCAAACACACCGTGATACTCACGCCACCGCACCGGCTCAAACTCGGTCAGTTGAATACCCCGCTGCAACCGCTGGACAGGTTGTCTGAACTTTACAACGGGCCGAGAATCTGGATAAAGCGCGACGATATGACCGGTTGCGCAACGTCCGGCAACAAGGTCCGCAAGCTTGAGTTTTTGCTTGGTGAAGCCATACGTCAGGGTTGCGATAGCGTGATTACCTGTGGCGGAGTGCAATCTAATCACTGCCGGGCGACGGCTATTTTGGGCGCGCAGATGGGGCTGCAGGTAAAGCTTTTACTGCGCGCCGATGAACCCGCGGTATCCAATGGCAATCTTTTTCTCGGTGAGTTAACCGGCGCCGATATCAGCCACTACAGCGCGCTGGAGTTTCGCCGCTTAGCGCAACATGTCGACCGCTGGCTCGAGCAACAAACCCAAGCGCAGCGCAAACCCTACTATATTCCGATTGGCGGTAGCAATGGCTTGGGCCTCTGGGGTTATATAGAAGCCGCCGCCGAGTTGGCCAATGACTTTGTGCAGCATGCGATTCAGCCGGGCGCTATCCTCCACGCGACCGGGTCCGGCGGCACTCAGGCTGGATTGATAGTGGGCTGCCAATTACATGCTATAGACGCGCCGGTGATCGGCTTTGCAGTGTGTGATGATGCGGCCTACTTCGCCGAAAAAATCGCTGCCGACATCGCCGAGTGGCAACAACTGAGCGGCGCGCAAATGACCATCAAATCGTCATCTATCTACACCATCGATCGCTACAGTGGTCCGCGCTATGGGCGCTGCGTTCCAGAAGTATTTCAGCTGATTAAAAAATTGGCTAAAATAGAGGGTATTATTCTCGATCCGGTGTATTCGGCGAAAGCCTTTTATGGCATGTTACAAGAACTAGAGCGCGGTCGCTTTGACGGTGTTTCGGACATCGTCTTTATTCACACCGGTGGGTTGTTTGGTCTGTTCGCGCAGCGCGATCAATTGTCATTGTGATGCTCGGTGGTTGGTTTTGCTGTGATTGATAATTGTGGTCACAGGTAAGCGTTGCTACAACACAATTTAGTTACCGATAACTGGGGTTGTAATACGATGCAAGCTTTTACCGATTCGCTTGAGGCAGTGGTTGATACCGCCAATGGTTTTATCTGGGGGCCGGTGATGCTGTGCCTTATTCTCGGCACCGGTTTGTATCTAACCATCGGTCTAAAGGGACTGACGCTGATCCAAATACCGCATGCGTTTGGGTTGTTGTTTCGCGGGCGAAAGGGCAGTGGCGACGGCGATATTAGCCCGTTTAATGCCTTGATGACGGCGCTGTCGTCGACCATTGGCACCGGCAATATTGCCGGCGTGGCAACCGCTATAGGGATTGGCGGGCCGGGGGCACTCTTTTGGATGTGGTGCGCAGCGCTGGTCGGCATAGCGACAAAATACGCCGAGGCCGTGCTGGCGGTTAACTTTCGTGAAACCGACAGCGCCGGCAAGAAGGTCGGCGGGCCGATGTACTACATTAAAAATGGTCTTGGCCCGCGCTGGCGCTGGCTGGGAGCGCTATTCGCGCTGTTTGGCGCGCTCGCGGGTTTTGGCCTCGCCAACACCGTGCAGTCAAACGCGGTGTCGCAGGTATTGTTGGAGAGCTATGGTGTGCCAACGCTCTCAAGCGGTATCGTCATGGCGTTGCTGGTGGCCGTGGTATTGCTCGGTGGTATCAAGCGAATCGCCGACGTCGCCGGTAAATTAGTACCGTTGATGGCGATGATTTATCTACTCTCGAGCGCGGCGATTTTATTTCTCAACTACGCGGCGATTCCAGCAGCCTTTGTATTGATCGTCGACAGCGCTTTTAATGGCGCCGCTGCTGCTGGCGGCTTTAGTGGGGCGACCATTGCACTGGCGCTGCGCATGGGGGTTGCTCGGGGTATATTTTCCAACGAGGCGGGCCTCGGTTCGGCACCGATTGCGCACGCTGCTGCCGAGACCAATAGCCCCGTTCGCCAAGGTACCATTGCTATGCTGGGGACCTTTATCGATACCCTGGTGGTCTGCAGTATGACCGGTTTGGTGCTGATCGTGAGCGGCGTATGGAATGGCGACCAAGCCGGCGCAGCGATGACGCTGAGTGCCTTCGATGCCAACTTGCCGTTTGGCGGCGATATTTTGACGCTGTGCATCGTATTGTTTGCCTTTACTACCATGCTCGGGTGGAGCTATTACGGCGAACGCTGCGCCGAATTCCTTTGCGGGCCAAAGGTGGTTGTGCCGTTTCGAGTTTTATGGATTCTGGGGGTTTTTGCCGGTACCCAACTGAGCTTGGGGTTGGTATGGAAAATATCCGACGCCCTAAACGGCCTGATGGCGTTCCCGAACTTAATTGCCGTGGTACTACTCGCGCCGGTTGTTTTCAAGCTCACCCGCGAGTATTACGCCGATGCTGCTAAATCCGCTGTATCTGAAATTACACCCGAGCAACCCTAAGCTGAGGTTTTAAAATGGCCAATGATAATCGCCCTAAATTAGTCATCGCGATATCGTCGACCGCGCTGTTCGATATGAGCGATAGCCACACCATTTTTGAATCCGAGGGCGTCGAAGCTTATGCCGATTACCAGCGAGCCCATGAAGACGATGTGCTCGAGCCGGGCGAGGCATTTCCCCTGGTGACCAAGCTGTTGCGGATCAACGAAAAGCTCGGCGGTGAACCGCGCGTTGAAGTGATACTTTTATCGCGTAACTCAGCGGATACCGGACTGCGAGTGTTTAACTCCATTGCCCACCATGGTTTAAAGATCTCGCGCGCGGCATTTTCCGGTGGGCACTCTCCTTACCGTTACGTTTCGGCCTTTGCTTGTCACCTGTTTTTATCCACTCATGCGGACGATGTTCGCTGCGCATTGGACAGCGGCATGGCCGCTGCTACGCTACTGCCATCGCAGAATGAGCCGGTCGATTCTGACGAGTTGCGCTTTGCCTTCGACGGTGATGCGGTACTTTTTTCAGACGCATCGGAGCGTATTTTTAAAGAGCGCGGATTGAGTGCTTTTACTGAAAACGAACAACGGGCAGCCCGTGAGCCACTTGATCCCGGCCCATTCAAGAACTTTTTGCAAGCCTTGCACGGCTTGCAAGCGGAATTTCCGATGGGCGAGTGTCCCATCCGCACCGCGCTAGTCACTGCGCGAGCAGCCCCAGCGCACGAGCGGGTGGTGCGCACCTTGCGGCAATGGAACATCCGCATCGATGAAAGTTTATTTCTTGGTGGCCTGAGTAAGGGCGATTTTTTGCATTCCTTTGGCGCTGACGTATTTTTCGACGATCAACAAATCCACTGTACCTCGGCGCGCAAATACGTCGCCGCAGGTCACGTGCCGCATGGCGTCTCCAACGAACTCGCCAATGAGGCAACTAATGAGGCAACTAATGAGGCCGCTGATAAAGGAGGCCCGCGCGAGGATGCCTGAAAAACCGCTAATGGTCGGTCTATTTAAGTAAATAAGTTGTCGGTTAAGTCAAATATACTGTTTTCAGCGAAGGCCAGGGTAGCCGATCATGGCCTAAAATAAAACGAATTTAAGACCCATCAAGAGCAGCATCGACGCGATGCATTTTTTCAATAGATCAGCGGGCATTTTGGAGGCCAACTGGGTGCTGAAATGGATCGCCGGCAGCGAGCCCATCAACAAGCAGGCGAGCAAGGTTAAATTGACATTACCGAGCAGTAGCAGGTGGCCAATTCCGGCGACGAGCGTGAGTGGTACGGCATGAGATATGTCGGTGCCAAGTATCCGCAAGGCCGGAAGGCGTGGGTAAATCCACATCAAAATGGCCGCGCAAAGCGCTCCCGCACCGACCGATGATAGGGTTACAAAAACCCCTAAAAACGCGCCGCTTGCGAACAGGATCGGCTTGCTGGTTGAATGGCTGCGTGCCTCGTCCGCCGCGGCTTGCGCAGGATCCACTGCGGGCACTGGTCTATTGAACAGCAGCACCAGACTGGTTAACACCAACATAACGCCGAGGCTGCGGGTGAGTATAACGTGGTACTCCGTCGCGTCTTGGTAGGTTTGCTGAAGCAGTAAAAGGGTCATCAGTGAGGCGGGTATGCTACCGGCCGCCAACCAGCGTACAGCATGCCATTCGACGGTCTTTTTGCGCGCATGCCCCAACATTGCACTGGACTTGGTGATCGCCGCGTAGAGTAAATCGGTGCCGATGGCGACGTTATATGGAAATCCTAGCAGGATTAGCAGCGGGGTCATTAATGATCCACCGCCGACGCCGGTCAGCCCGATGGTCAAACCGACCAACCCGCCCGCCATTATGTAGTAGATAAAATCCATCGAATCCAATCTTGGTCTCTAACAAGGCGCTAGCTTAGCAATTTCGATGTATACTAAGAAGTAATTGTTAAACATACTTTTATAGCTATTTAGAATAACAATAGGGTATTCTTGACCTAATACGATCAGTTTTTGGTGATTGATCGCGCCTTCCACCGGGGTTCTCCGCCAACAGAGGCGATGCACATGAAGCTTCAACAATTGCGCTACATCTGGGAAGTTGCACACCACGATTTAAACGTTTCTGCGACGGCGCAGAGTCTGTATACCTCTCAACCAGGTATTAGCAAGCAGATTAGATTACTCGAAGACGAACTGGGCGTTGAAATATTTTCACGCAGCGGCAAACATCTGACTCGGGTGACGCCGACAGGCGAGCATATACTCAAAATTGCCGGTAATATCTTGCGCCAAGTAGAGAGCATCAAACAGTTAACCGATGAGCACAATAGCCCAGAACTTGGTAGTTTATCGATCGCTACCACCCATACTCAGGCGCGCTACGCTCTGCCTGACGTGATCAATGGGTTTATTCGCAAGTACCCCAAAGTTGCCCTGCACATGCATCAGGGAACGCCGACGCAAATCGCCGAGAAAGCGGACGACGGCAGCGCTGACTTTGCTATTGCCACCGAGGCGATTGAGCTGTTTAAAGATTTAGTGATGATGCCCTGCTACCGCTGGAATCGTTGTATTTTGGTGCCCAGAGATCACCCACTAGCGGCCCTTGAGCGCGTAAGTTTAGAAGACATTGCCAGCTACCCACTGGTCACCTACGTGTTTGGATTTACTGGGCGCTCGCGCCTGGATCAGGCCTTTAGTCGCCACGAATTAACCCCCAACGTGGTGTTTACCGCGACGGATGCCGATGTCATCAAAACTTATGTCAAGCTTGGGCTCGGCGTGGGTATCGTTGCACGTATGGCGTGCGACGATCAGGATAGCGATCTGGTATCGATCAGCGCTGAGCACTTGATCGAGCCGAGCGTGACCTACATTGGATTTCGTAAGGGCACTTATCTCAGAGGGTATATGTACGATTTTATCCACGCCTTCGCGCCCCACCTGACACGGTCGGTCATCGACGAGGTCATGGCGCTACCAAATAAAGACGCGCAACGCGCCTATTTTGAGGATATGGAACTGCCTTATCTGTAATCAACGCGACTCTCAGGTTTTGGTTATGGGGTTTTTTGGGTAGGGCGCACTTGAGTTTGCGGCGGCCGCAGAAGTTGCGTAGAGTTGCGCTGTTACTATTATTTAGGTTGTTAGAATGGAAATTGCTTGCTTAGATCTCGAGGGAGTACTGATTCCCGAGATATGGATCGCCTTCGCAGAAAAAACCGGTATTGAAGAGTTAAAAAAAACCACCCGAGATGAACCAGACTACGACGTGTTAATGCGTTATCGGCTCGACATTCTCAACCGCCATGGCCTGGGCTTGGGCGAGATTCAGGAAGTGATAGCCACCCTGCAACCACTCGATGGTGCGGTGGAGTTTGTGCAATGGTTACGTCAGCGCTTTCAAGTGGTGATCTTGTCTGACACCTTTTACGAGTTCGCTCAACCGCTGATGCGCTACCTCGATTATCCGGCGCTGCTGTGCCATCAATTGGAGGTCGATGCCTCTGGAGGGGTGCAAAACTATTGTCTGAGGCAAGCCAACCCCAAGCGTCAGGCGATCGTCGCCTTTAAGAGTATGTACTATCGAACCATTGCTGCTGGGGATTCGTACAACGACACGTCGATGTTGATCGAGGCCGATGCGGGTATTTTGTTTCACGCGCCGGCGCAAGTGATCGAGGAGTTTCCGCAATTTCCGGCGGTGCACAACTATGCCGATCTCAAGCAACAATTTGTGCTAGCGAGCGAGCGTGATTTGACGCTTTAAGCGAATTGAGGTGGACTGTTTGCACGCCGGCGGCGGCGGATAGAGCGACCCGAACAGACTAGGTGAGCTACACTGTCGATATGACTGAAGCCAACAGCAGCAGTACTGAGCGCATTCGCGAAAAGAAAAGGGTGTTTCTCGCCAGAGAACAGCGCATCATCGATGCGGCGCTAGAGTTGTTTATCGATCAACGTATCGACAGCGTCACGGTCTCTAAAATCGCCAGTCGCGCCGGTATCGGCAAGGGCACCGTTTACAAGCATTTTCTCACCAAAAATGAGATTCTGATGCGGATTATGCTCGATTATGAAAAACAATTGAGCACCAATCTCGCCGCTGGTATAAGAAAAGCCGAGGCGGGCGCGCCGGGCGCTGCTGCGCGGGCCTATTTTGAATCCCGATTAGCGCGACCAGAACTCGATCGATTGGTGCAGCAACTCGAGATTCGTTTAGCCGATGCCCAAGACGTGGCTCCGCAATTGGAGGAGCTACACCGCATGCGCCGCTCCAACGAGGCGTCATTGAGTCAGATGCTTACCAAACAAATAGAGCGCGGGGTCCTCGAGGATGTGCCGACACACTATCACTACCTGGCATGTTGGGCGCTTGCTCAGGGGGCTGTAGAGCTGTGCTTTAACAAGAGCTGGAACTACCGTCTGGACACTGAAAAATTGATGGAGTTCATTACTGGCATCGGTATGACCATGAGTAATACCGGACAGTATCGGGCCGATCGCGGAGATCCCAGCGATGATTAAACAACTCGATCAACTATTTAATACCGAATTAGGCCGCCAGCGTGACTCTGTGGGTGGGCTGCCACCGGTGCATCTGTGGGACACATGCCTGTGCGGTGATATCGACATTGTTATCGACCGCGAAGGGCGCTGGATTCACGAGGGCGGCGAAATCAAACGCGCGGCAATGGTCAAATTATTTAGTTCACTGCTCAGGCGCGAGGCTGACGATTATTTTTTGATTACGCCCGAAGAAAAATGGCGTATTAAAGTAGCCATTGCGCCGTTTTTTATAATCTCAGCGCAGCGCCAAAAGCGTTCGACGGATCAGGCGATCAGTCTCACCGCTCGCACTGGCGAAGTGATTGTGATTGGCGAGAACAACCCCCTATGGGTCGAACCACAACAGGGCAGGGCAGCCCTAAGTAGCGTGCCTTTAGTGAGCGTGCGCAATGGTATGTCTGGCCTGATCAGCCGCGATGTGTTTTACCAACTGGTGTCGTGGGGGGCGGTCAACCCATCGACTCACTGCCTTGAAATCGAGAGTCTTGGCGAGCAATTCTCACTTGGCAGCGTCGACGAATAAGTACCGCTCCGCCGATCAAGGATAGACCGGCTCAACCACCGCGTAGCAAGCCTCCTCTAGGCATATTAAAGTGATCGTTTTAAAGAGGTGATCTTGAACAGAGGTTGTTGCAAATAGCTGAGCGTTTAAAAGAGATCGGCATAATTAGAGTTCAGTGCAAAGAGTTCAG
>CESJ01033732.1_pt1 | contig 15558 bp, 13 predicted proteins | sample 356311 | NCBI WGS metagenome assembly CESJ01 (sample SAMEA2621487, study PRJEB7988) | marine metagenome | biome: marine biome (ENVO:00000447); feature: surface water layer (ENVO:00002042); material: "saline water (ENVO:00002010), including plankton (ENVO:xxxxxxxx)" | depth 5 m
GATGAATTAAATTTTAATTTAAAAGTAACTAAATGTAGTTCAAAAAAATATTTAATGAATTGCTTAGAACAGTATAATATTATTTTCCTTGACCCTCCATATGAATTTGAAATTGAGGAATATTTTAAAATCATCAATCTAATTTTTGAAAGAAATATTTTGAATACTGACGGAATAATAATTGCAGAACATTCAAAACAATTAAGTCTAGAAAAACATAAAAATTTTAATAAAAATAAAGATTACGGAGGATGTTCGTTCAGTTTTTTTATTAACTAAAAACCTTATTCTTAGGTTTTTATATAAATAGATATATATTAAAGGTTTAAATATTAAAAAAAGCACTAATTGGCTTGTGATCTGAAAGTTTAACATTGTGAATTTTATAAGAATTTGCCTTAATTAATTTTGAATAGAATATATAGTCGATTCTTATTGGTAAAAAATTAAAGCGATATGTAGCTCCAGGTTTGTAACCTTTTTGATTATAAGAATCAATATATAACTCACTTATTTTATTATAAACAAATGAATCAGGAGTATTGTTTAAATCAATTGCCAGCAATATAGGATGTGGAGATTTTTTCATGTGATCCACCAAAATCAAACATTCTTTATTTTGAATTTCATAGACTAGTTTAGCTTTGTCGATAATATCTTTCAGGGTTTCTTTGTCAGCTTTAAAAGACTTTGGATTTAAATTATATGACTTAAAATGTGAGTTATACAATCTCAAAGTGTCGTTTTTTTCAATAAAATCTACATATATAGCTATTTTACGTTCATCATTAGAAAGAACCTCTCCTTTTTTAATGATTTTTTTATTACCAAATATTGCTAAACCAACACTTCCTTCGTTAAAACCAAAATGACTGTACTTAAAATCACTCATTAGCTCTTTATAATCATCATGAAATTCTTGAATTGCAATAAACTCAGGATTTTTTTTATTTATAAAAAGCTTTATTTTTTCTTTTAACGAACCGTCTTTTATCCAATTATAATGATTGAACAGTCTAACATTATAACTCATGATCTGAAAACCTTCTCGATAATCAACTAGTTTATCAGTTTCGAAAAAAGAAATAGGCTTGTCTAAATAAACCAAAAGAATTAAAAAAGAAAAAATAAACCTTAAATCGAACTTTAAAATCCAATAAATTAAAAATAAAAAATTTATAAAAAGAAGAACTGGAAGAAAAATGATTAAAATAGAAAATGATGATAAATTTTCTAAATGATAGTTTGATAATAAAAAACACAATCCTATCAAAAAAAGAATAGTAATATTTAATAGGAATATAATTTTACTGAAGAAAGTTTTGTTTTTTGTAAAAATCACGATTTACCTGCCTTAAATAAAGTTTCTTTTTCGTCTTTAGTTAAACTGTCATAACCAGACTTACTAATTTTATCTAATATTAAATCTATTTTCTTTTGAGCAACAGCATCTTTTCTGAACTCAGATCTTTTTTTCATTGAGCTACTCTTTCTAGCTATTATTTTTTTTTGTTTAAAAATAAAATTATAAAAAGAAATAATCCAATTACCATAATCTTCACCTTTACTGATTTTTTTATAATAAAAATATCCCAAAAATGCCCCACCTAAGTGCGCTATATGTCCTCCTGAATTTCCGCCAGGAATCTGAACAATATCTAAAACAACAAGAAATGAGGCTATGTAAATAATTTTAATATTAAAAGTTAGGATTCTAAAGCTATAATTCGGATTGTAAGATGTTAAAAAAATAAAGACAGCCATCACACCTGCTGAGGACCCAATCATTGATGACTTTATATTATTAAAAGCAGGGAATAAATTATAACTAATTAAATAAGCCACAGAACCATACAGAATTCCTAAAATAAAAATTTTAATTAACCTTTCGCTACCAAAAAGATTAAGCACAACTGAACCACTCAAATACAAAATGATCATATTCCCAAATAAATGCCACAAATCTGAATGAAAAAAACCATAAGTAATTAATGACCACGGCTTAGACAATAAATCAATTAGGTTTGGAGATACATCAAATAAGTTAATTACAGAATATTTATTAAAATTAAAAAGAAATAAAATTGTGTTTACAAAAAAGGGGATGACAAAAAAACCAATCATAACTAATATGATTTTTTGTAAAATATCTAGATTCTTGAAATTATATCTAAGTCTATCTATTAATTCCATCTATTTGAATTAAATTGATTTTTTTTCCAATACAAAACCATTACTAAACCAATTAATGCGCCACCAATATGTGCGAAATGTGCTATTGAACCAATAGAAAAAGAAGAAAGTCCAAAAAATAAATCTATTAGAATCAACAAAGGGACAAAATACTTAGCTTTTATAGGTATCGGGGGAAATAGTAACATAAGTTTAGAATTAGGAAAAGAAAAAGCAAAAGCAACCAAAACTCCATAAATAGCGCCAGAAGCACCGACCATTACACTATTAAAGGATGATATAGCTTGATTGTAATCGTTTTGACTGATGTAGTTCAGCAAAACACCAGGATCGCTTAAACTTAAGTTATTTAACTCAACAACATCGTAAAGAGTTTGAACCTGAAAATCATAAACAAACATTTGTAACGCAGCTGCGCCTAAACCAGCAGAAAAATAAAAGAATAAGAATTTTTGCTTTCCCCACATTTGTTCAAGTGGTGAGCCAAACATCCAAAGACCGAACATATTAAACAATATATGGGATGGACTTCCGTGCATAAACATATGAGTTACAAGCTGAGAAATTAAAAACTTGTCATTTTCAAAATAATGTAATGCTAAAAAATCATAACTCAAATCACCCAAAAATTGTGAACCAAAATAGAAGATTATATTAATAATGATTAGCTGCTTAATTGTTTCAGGGACTGATCTCATATTTTAAAATATTTTAATTATTTCTTCTAAAGAAATTAATTTAAAAATTAGTTTACCAAAAGGTGAAACATTTGGATCCTTACAGGCAAACAAGTCATTGACCAAAGATTCTTGTAATTTAACATTAATACTTTCGTTCGATGAAATTGACGAATATTTGGCTAAAAGTTTAGCGATTAAATCATTTAAAGTATGAACAGCATTATCCTGGTTGTAATCTTTATTTTTTAGAAAATCCTGAAACAACTCGTTAATGTTATTTTGATTTAAAAAGGGGTGAATTCCAGAAATTTCAATATTCTCTGGTTCAAAAGCGTTAAACTTAAATCCTAAATGAATCAAAGGGGCTTCAATTAACTTAAGCATTCTAATTTCTTCAGAGTTAAAATCTAATTTAACAGGAAATAGCAATGTTTGAATAGGATTAACTTTGTTAGAAAGTTCTTTCAAAAATTTTTCGTATAAAATACGCTGGTGAGCTCTTTTTTGATTAATAATTACAATACCTGAACTGGTTTTTGTTATTATATATTTAGATTTTAATTGAAATGAAGGAAAACTATTAGTTTTCAAAATCTCAAGCTCATTCTTAAAATGATCTTGTCCAACCGAATCATCAAAATTGGTGAAATCAAAGTCTTTTGTCTTTAAATCAACAGGACTAGTTAAATTTTCAAAAGGATTAAAAGCTTGGTTGTAATCAACCTTTGGAATAGACGCCTCTCTATTTTTAAAGGAATAAGGTGTGTTTAAATTTATATTATTATCAAAATCAATTGTAGGCGCTATATTAAACTGACCTAAACTATGTTTGATTGAAGATTTTAAGATTGCATAAATAGACTGATCATTATCAAACTTTATTTCAGTTTTATTTGGATGAATATTAACGTCAATAGAATTTAAAGGAACATTAATTTTTAAAAAGTAAGACGGGTATAAATTGTCTTGTATCAAGCCTTCATATGCTGTTTTAACTGCATGATTTAAGTGACTGTTTTTAATAAATCTATTATTAACAAAGAAAAATTGAGTTGATCTTGTTTTTCTTGAGTACTCAGGTTTAAAAACAAATCCACTTATTGTAGCTATATCAGTTTCTTCAGATATAGGTATTAGTTTTTGTTTAGATGAATTTCCAAAAATTCTAATAATTCTTTCTTTAAAAATTGACTTGGAAAGATTAAATAGCTCATTATTGTTGTTTATAAAAATAAAATTAATTTCATGATTAATTAATGAGATTCTGTGGAACTCATCGATAATATGCTTTAACTCAACATTATCGGATTTTAAAAAATTTCTTCTTGCTGGAATATTAAAGAAAAGATTTTTTACTGAAATAGTAGTCCCTTTAGAGGAAATAATTTCATTAAATAACTTTTCTTCTCCACCATCTAATTTAATTTCAAAGCCAAGCGAATCATTGGTATCTTGATTTGAAATAATACTCATATGAGAGACAGAAGCAATACTGGAAAGAGCCTCTCCTCTAAAGCCCATTGTTTCAAGTGAATACAAGTCTTTTGAACTACGAATTTTTGAAGTTGTATGTCTGAAAAAACATTTTTTTAAATCATCTTTATTCATCCCTATTCCATCATCAATAACCTGAACAAGAGTTTTACCAGCGTCTTTTATTATCAATTTAATAGTTTTGGCACCACTATCAATAGAATTTTCTAGAAGTTCCTTTACAACAGACGAAGGTCTTTGAACAACTTCACCAGCAGCGATTTGGTTAGCTACGCTATCCGGAAGTAATTTAATTATACTCATATACTATTATTGATAAAATATAGAAAGATCAAAGTCTATTATAAATAAAAATATAAACACTAAACAAAAAATTATAATCAATAGGGTTTTTGAAAATAGACTGTTTGACCTGTTTCTATATGCGTATCTATCTTCTTTCCAGACTGAGGAAAGATCATATGAACTTCTATATTTTCTTTGTTTTTCATAAACTGATCCAAAATCATAAATATTTTCGACAGATTCGCCACTTATATACCTAGGATTATAATTGAATCTTTTGTTTTTATTAAGTTTAAATAGATTGGCTTTCAATTTGAAACAGTTTACATCAAATGTACGGAATTGAGAATAAATTTTAATCAATTCTTCTCATTCTAATGCTTATATTTGAATTAATGAATTTTGAAAAAATTAAAAAGTTAAAAGAACTAATCAATGACAGTGAAAATATTGTTATTATTCCTCACACAAGTCCCGACGGAGATGCAATCGGTAGCTGCCTAGCTTTATTTAACATGCTTAAAATAATCAAAAAAAAATCTGTGGTTATTAGTCCGAATAAAGCGCCAGATTTTTTAGATTGGACACCTGGCTATGATAATATCATTTATTACGATAGTAATGAAGAAAAGTGTAAAGAATCATTATTGTGTTCTGATTTAATTTTTACACTTGATTTTAATGATCTTAATAGAATTGGTGAGCTTAATGAATTTGTAAAAAAATCAAATTCTAAAATTATAATGATTGATCATCATCAAAGCCCAAAAGAATATGCTGATATAGTTTTTTCAGAGCCTGAAACAGGTTCAACATGTGAATTACTTTATGAAATATTTATATCTCTTGGTTTTAAAAATAAATTAGATAAAGATATTTCATCATGTATTTATTTAGGAATGATGACTGATACTGGATCTTTTCAATATTCTTCAGTCACATCAAGAACACATGAAATTATTTCTGACTTATTCAACAATGAAATTGATCATAATCTTATCTATAACAAAGTTTATAATGACTCACCAGAAAGTAGATTAAAAGTTTTAGGTTCCGCATTAAACAGTTTAAACCATATTAAAGAATTAAACACTGCTTACATGCTGATCAAAAGAAAAGATTTAGAAAAATTCAATTACAAAAAGGGTGATTCTGAAGGTATTGTAAATTACGGACTATCTCTAGAAGGTGTGATTTTTTGTGCTATTTTCATTGAAGATGTTAATAATGATAATAATGTTAAAATATCCTTTAGATCAATAGGAACTTTTCCTTGTAACGAATATGCAGGAAAATACTTTTCAGGAGGAGGACATATAAATGCTTCTGGAGGAAGACATGAAGGAAATGCTGAGAATGCAATTGATACTTTTTTAAAAACTTTACCTAAATACAAAGACAAATTAATTTAAACAAATGAAAAATAATATTTACTCAATAATTTTACTATCAAGTTTAATAATCTCATCATGTGTTAGCACACATCCAGATTTAAACGACGGGCTTTATGCAGATATTAAAACAAACAAAGGAGATATTCTAATTAACCTCACATTTGAAGAAACACCTGTTACTGTTGCTAATTTTGTTTCACTTAGCGAAGGCAATAATAAAGAGGTTAGTCTCGAATTTAAAAACAAAAAATACTATGATGGATTAGTTTTTCACAGAGTTATTGAAAATTTCATGATTCAAGGTGGTGATCCAACCGGAACTGGTCGTGGTGGTCCAGGTTACAATTTCAAAGATGAGTTTAAAGAAAATCTTTTACATGACTCTAAAGGGATATTATCTATGGCAAATTCAGGACCTAAATCTAATGGTAGTCAATTTTTCATTACTCACAAGGAAACACCTTGGCTAAACGGAAAACACACTGTATTTGGAAAAGTAATTAAAGGAATTGAAACTATTGACTTAATAGAACAAAATGATACAATAAAAACGGTCTCTATAGTTAGAAAAGGAAGAGAGGCTAAATCTTTTAATGCTTCTAAAGTATTCACTAATCATTTTAAGGAAGATCTAATGATGGAAGATAAAAAAGCAGCATTACTTGAAAGCGTTAAAACTGGTAAAAAAACTGCACATGAATCTGAAAAATCATTTTCAATAAAAACTGACACAGGCTTACAGTATACTATAACTCACAAATCAGAAAGCGGAGAAAAGGTTAATGACAATAAAATTGTAATGACTCATTACGCAGTATATTTTGAAGATGGATCTTTGCTTGACACAAGTATTTTAGAAATTGCGGAACAATATCAAACTGTAAATATTGTTAAAAAAAATCAAGGTGATTATTCTCCCATAGAAGCAAAAATAGGACCAGAGGATTCGATGATCTCCGGATTTAAAGAAGGATTAAAACTTCTAAAGGTTGGTGATAAAGCAACTCTTTTTCTTCCATATTATCTTGCTTATGGCGAAATCGGAAGAAGTCCACAAATACCACCTAAATCTAATTTAATTTTTGAAGTAGAAATTGTAGAGTTAAAATAATTAATGAAATTTTCATCTATTTTACTTAGATTAAAATCATTGTATAAATATGTTTTTGTTTTATTATTATTTCAATTTATAATACGCTACCAATATTTCATTGAAAGCTATTATTCTAATTTAGTATACAAGAATATTTCTTATTATATAATATTATTTTTTAATGAATTTCTATTTTCACTTGGAGACATTCTATACATATTAGTTCCAATAGTTTTTTTTTACAAACTAAAAAACACTAATACTAGAAGAAAAAATTTAAAGATTTGCCTGCAATTTTTGTTTGGAGTATATATAGTTTTTAATATTCAATGGGGTTTAAATTACCATAGAATTCCTCTTCAAGAAAAATTAACAAATACAAAAAGTTACACTTTAAATCAACTTAAAAAAACTACTATACATTATATTAATAAAACTAATAAAATTCATAAAAAAATATCAGAAAACGATTCAATTTCAGTGAAATTTGATAATAATCTATTTCTTGAGTCTCTACTGTCAATAAAAAATTCTAGTTATAACAATAATCAAATATTAAATCCAACTATAAAAAATTCTTTATTCAGTTCACCACTTTCTTATATGGGTTTTAGTGGATATATAAATCCTTTTACTCTGGAAGCTCATATCAATACTAATATTGCAAAACTAAATATACCCACCACAATTTGTCACGAAATAGCTCATCAACTTGGATATTCAGCTGAAAATGAAGCAAATTACATAAGTATTGAAGCTACTCTTAATTCCAAAAATGAATACGTAAATTATAGCGGAAGTACATTTGCATTAAAATACTTGTTGAACGAAATGTATTTAAACGACAAAAAAGAATATGGTGAGTTAATCAAAAAAATCAACAAAGGAGTATTAAAAAATTATAAAGAAGTATCTGAAAATTGGAAAAGATATGAAAACCCCTTAGAGAAATACTTCAAAAAATCATATGATATTTATTTAAAAGTAAACAACCAAACCAAAGGAATAAAAACCTATAATCTGGTTGTCGATTTGTTGGTTAATAAATATGTTAATCAAGAATTTTAGGAGCTCCTAATTGTTCTAACTCTTTACTAAAATCATTAACTGCTTTTATAAATTTTTTAATTCTTGGAGAAATACTATCCCATTGATTTTTTGCAATATCAAAACTAGTCACATGATTCTTAGTAGGACCATATGAACTATTAAGTCCTCTTTTTGCAATTCCTAGGCGTTCAAAAACTTGAGGAATATCTTTTTCCATTATCTCTTTTTTTGATTTATTTCCGTAAAGTAAAACATCAATTAAATTCATATTATCTTTTAATTCGTTTAATCTGTTTAATAGATCGGAATCAATATTATTTATATACCTTAAAGTATTATCGAAACTAGATTGCTTTTTCTTAGATTTAATATAATCAGAGATCATAACTGATGACTCAATTTCAAATTTATTTAATTCTAATATGAATTCATCAATTTTAGAATTTAAAGGATTTTTTAAGATGTTTTCTCTAATTCTCTTAACATCAAAAGTTTTGCTCTTGGTTAATTCATTAACGCTACCCTGAACTAATTCTAAAAGATGTACAGAGTATTTACCTGCTTTTACTGTAAGAGATAATCTAGACCATCTAGTATTTGAATCTAGTATTGTTGGTAAGGGTTTCGAAAGATTCCATGAAACCCTATTAATACCTTTTTTATTACTACCATTAATTCGATCTACTAAATCTCCTTTATCATCTCTAATTTCCAATATTATTTTTGATTTAATCTCATTAATTTCTTTATCTAATTCGTTCCATCCTGCAAAGGGAATATCTTTTTTAAATTTATCTAATTCTTTTTCTTTTTCAGATCTTATAGATTTTAAAGATTTATACGATTCAGGTAAATTATAAGTAAAAATTGCACCATATGGTGGATTTTTAGATTCAAAATAAGAAGATCCCTGACTTGATGTTCCTGGTCTGATTGGATAATATTGTAGAGCCTCTTTAACATCAAAAAGTAAGTACTCATTACTATTTTCGTTATTTATTGATCTTAATGGAGAATAATCATCTAAGACATAAAACCCTCTTCCAAATGTTGCTAAAACTAAATCATTTTCTCTTTTTTGAATTGCTAAATCTCTAACAGAAATAGTTGGTAATCCAGTAGAAAATTTAATCCATTTTTCACCTTGATTATTAGAAAAGTATAGGCCATATTCGCAGGCTAAAAACAATAAGTTTGGATCAATATGATCTTGAACAATTCGCCATACAAAAGTGTCTTCTGGTAATCCATTAATAATAGGCTTCCATGACTTGCCTCCATTAGAAGTTTTATATAGATAGGGACTATAATCTCCAAACTTATGATTATCTAATGCTACGTATGCGACTTGATCATCATGAAGGTCTGCTTTAATATCATTCACAAAAGAAGAACTAGGAACACCTTGAAGTTTATCTACAGTAATAGATGTCCAAGAAGAACCTCCATTTTTGGTGCTATGAATTAATCCATCATCAGTTCCAGCATATAAAATATTTTGATTCAAGACAGATTCACTTAATGAGGTTATTGTGTTATATGTTGACATTGCGTACACGTCCCAAGCAGAATCCCAACTCTGTTTTTTACCCATAATAGGTAATTCTAACCTTTCTTCATTCTTTGTTAAATCTTTAGAGATTGGAGTCCAACTGTCACCTCTGTCATCTGACTTCCAAACTCTTTGAGAACCAAAATACAAACGTTTAGGATTATGAGAACTAACTAAAATTGGTGAATCCCAATTAAATCTTTCGTAATCTTCATTTAAACCAGAGAATGGCTTTATAAAAACAGCTTCTCCTGTTGTTCTGTCAACTCTGTGAATATTACCTTGCTGAGACTGTGCATAAACTATATTTGGATTTCCTGGTTCAGTTGCTGGTTGATGACCATCTCCTCCCAATAAAACGAACCAATCACTGTTTACAATTCCGTTAGACCTAAAGGTTCTGCTTGGCCCACCTTGTGTATTATTATCTTGAGTTCCTCCATAAATATTGTAAAATGGGTATTTATCATCTACAGCTAGTTTATAAAATTGAGTCAAGGGTAAGTTATTTATATACTTCCAAGATTTAGTATCATCAAAAGATTCATAAATTCCACCGTCTGTTCCGACGAGTAAATAGTTGGGATCGTTTTTCTTAAATGTCATTGAATGATTATCAGAATGCTTATTTCTTTCATTCATTCTATAAAAAGTTTTCCCTCCATCGTCAGAAACTTGAACTCTTACATCCATTAAATAAATTTTATCAAAATGATGAGGAGAAGCGACTAGTTCCTGATAATAATGTGGTCCTGTAGCGCCAGAAACTGTATCAGACATTTTTTTCCAACTTTCTCCTCCATTAGATGATCTGTATACAGCCCCTTTTCTTCTATCTAATTCAATTGCAGCATACAATACATCAGGATTTATTTCAGAAATAGCCAAACCAATTTTGCCCAACTTTCCAATTGGCAAACCGGTTTTTAATTGTCTCCAGGAGTCACCTCCATCGGTAGTTTTGAACAATTTAGTTCCTGGTCCTCCGCCCAGGTAAGCCGCAACATTTCTGTGTCTTTGCCAAGTGGCAGCATACATAATGTTTTCATCTCGAGGGTCTACAACTACATCGGTTACTCCTGTCCATTCGTTTACACTCAAAACTAAACTCCAACTCTCACCACCATCAATTGATTTATAAAGTCCCCTATCACCACCGCTTGACCAAAGTGGGCCTTGCGAAGCAACAAAAACAGTATTAGAACTGTTTTTATTTACTATAATTTTTGAAATATGCTCAGATTTATTTAAGCCTTTATTTTTCCATGTTTTCCCTCCATCTTTAGAAAGAAATACTCCTTTTCCAACACCAACGTGTCTTCCACCAACATTTTCTCCTGTACCTAGCCATATAGTATTTGTATTGTTTGGGTCTATCGTTATACTTCCTGTGGAATAAAAAGACTGATTATCCGTAAGTGGTTGCCAAGTAGTTCCAGCATTGACAGTTTTCCATACACCTCCAGAACCCACTGCTACATACCATTCGTTTTCATTATCAGGATTAATTGCAATTTCAGCAATTCTTCCTGACATAAAAGCAGGTCCAATAGATCTAAATTTAAGGCCTGAATAAAGACTTGATTCATTTTTTACATCTTTTTTATTTTTTTGAGAAAATGAATTTATCATTGAAAAGACAAAGATCAAAGACAATGAGATTTTTAAAATTTCTTTCATAAACTGATTATTTAAGTATTAATTTAAATATAATTAATAATATCTATTTTTTCATTCTAAATTTGCTGAATGTCAAAAAACAAAATATTTCTTTCAGTTAAAATTTTTGATTTAGGATCAAAGGGACAAAGTATTGCTAAAACAGATGAAGGAATAGTTTTAATGGTTAAAAATGGTGTTCCAGGAGATATAGTTGACATAAAAACATACAGAAAGAAAAAAAATTATTTCTTAGGAAATATAATTAAATATCACTCCTATTCAAAAAATAGAATTGATCCAGTATGTGAGCATTTTGGATTATGTGGAGGATGTAAACTCCAGAATATATCATATACTACACAAACTAAATTAAAAGAAGACAAAATTAGACATTCAATTACAAGAATTTTTAATGATGCCATAGTAAACCCTATAATTATATGTGATAAAAAGTTTTTTTATAGAAATAAACTTGAATTCTCTTTTACAGAAAATAAATGGCTGACAGAAAAAGAAATTAAAAATACAGAAGACAAAATTGATCGAAGAGGAATAGGATTCCATAAAGCTGGAATGTGGGATAAAATAGTAGATATAAAAAAATGTCACTTACAAGAAGAACCTTCAAATAAAATTAGATTATCATTAAAAGAATTTGCAATTGAAAATAATCTTTCGTTTTATAACACAAGATTAAAAACAGGATTACTAAGAACTCTTACAATAAGAAATACGAGTCTGAACCAGTTTATGGTTTTGGTGCAGTTTTATAAAAATGATAAAAAAAATATAAACTTAGTAATGAATTTTTTAAAAAATTCATTTGCAGAAATTCACTCACTACTTTATACTGTAAATGATAAAGAAAATGACAGTATTTATGATAGAGATATTAAACTATTTAACGGAAAAAATTATATTGAAGAAAAAATTAATTCATTAATATTTAAAATTTATCCAAAATCATTTTTTCAGACAAATATTCATCAAACATTAAAATTATACGAATTAATATTTGAATATGCAGAAATTAAAAAAAATGAAATTGTTTACGACCTTTATTCAGGATTAGGTACAATCACTCAATTTGTTGCGAAAAATTCTAAAAAAGTTGTTGGAATTGAAAGTGTAGAAGAAGCTGTAATTTCAGCAATTAATAGCGCCAAAGAAAATAATATTAATAATGTAGTTTTCGAATCTGGTGATATGAAAAATGTTTTTACTAATGAATTTATTTTAAAACATGGTAGACCTAATGTAATCATTACCGACCCACCAAGAGAAGGAATGCATAAAGATGTTATTAATGAGATTTTAAAATTAAACACAGAGAGAATTGTTTACGTTAGTTGTAACCCCTCTACACAATGTAGAGATTTAGAATTATTGAAAGAAAAGTATAATGTCATTAAAATACAACCATTAGATATGTTTCCTCATACTGATCATGTTGAAAATATTGTACTTTTAGAACTTAAATAATTATAAATTGAAGAACAAGATATTAATATTATGCATTTATGTTCTTTTTCATTCTTGTGAACCAGATGATATCTGTATAGATACTATCGATGATACTCCTAAAGTTTTAATAGGATTTTACGATAAAGATTCTAAAACAAAAAAAGAAGTAAATAACCTAATGATTCAAGGTATTGATAATGATGAGATTTATTTAATTCAAACTTTAGATTCTGTTGCAATTCCTTTGAAGAATTTAGAAAATTTATCAAGTTATAATTTTGTAAAAGATTATACAGAAAATGCAAATAGCTCTGGAAATAATGATAAACTATTTATAAATTATGATTTTACTTATAAATATATTAGTAGAGCTTGTGGATATATTACCAATTATGAATTAAAAGATTTAGTAATTGAAAATGATAATAATAATTGGATTTTAGAAACGGAAATTATTATTACCAATATTATAGATGAAGAAAACATACATGTTAAAATATTTCATTAGTTTTTTTATTTTAATAAACTATTTTTCACTTTTTTCACAAGAAAAATCTGAAATAGATAGTATATATAAATCAACATATGGTATAAAACTTGGTTTAGATTTTAGTAAACAGATAAGAATGTTGACGGAACCTGAATACAAAGGACTCGTGCTAATTGGTGATTATAGAATATTAGATAAAGTTTATATTTCAATTGAGTTAGGTAGTGAAGAAAAATTAGTCAAAAACGAAGTATTAAGTTTTAAAACTGAAGGGTCTTTTTATAAAGCAGGTATAAATTATAACGTTTTCAAAAATATACAAGATTTAGAAAATGAAATTTATATTGGTATTAGATATGGTTCATCAAAATTTAATCATCAATTAAATTCATTTAATGTCTATAATATTGATCAATATTGGGAATTAAACAATAACATAAGTAACTCAAGCTCTTATGAAAATTTGACTGCAAAATGGTTAGAATTCGTTGTGGGATTTAAAGCTCAGGTAATTAAAAATTTTTATATGGGTCTAAATTTAAATGTTAACAGAGTTTTAAGTCAAAAAAGTCCTGAAAATTTCAGTAATTTATATATTCCTGGATTTAATAAAGTTATAGAAAACAATAATGTAGGTGTAGGTTTTTCTTATACAATACAATATCAAATTCCATTCTTCAGAAAAAAAAATAATTAATTTATATTTTTCTTAACCTTTTTGGAACCACTATAAATCTCATACTTAGCTAATCTACTTTCTAATTTTCCATTAAAAAGTTTAATTTTTCTTGAAGGTCTAAGTCCGACATATTTTAAAGCCTCAACGCTAGAAGTTATAAACCAAGCATTGGAGTTAGAATAGTCAGTTTTAAGTGTGTCTCCAATTTTTTTATAAAAAGATTCTAGATCAATACGTAACCTTTCTCCGTATGGTGGGTTAAAAACTAAATGAAGATAATCATCGTTATTTTTAGAAGATCTAAAAAAATCTTCTCTTGAAATAGAAATAACATCTTCTAATCCAGCATTAATTATATTTTGATCACATTTTGCAATTGCGGATGGAGATTTATCAAAACCTGAAATTTTATTATTAAAAGGTATAATTTTACTTAAAACCGATTTAGTAATTATGACAAATAAATCTAAATCAAAATCATTCCAATTTTTAAAAGAGAAGTTTGATCTTTTAATGTTTGGAGGAAAATTAGTAGCTAACATGGCAGCTTCAATTAAAAGTGTTCCACTTCCACACATTGGATCTAAAAAATCTGATTGCAAGTCCCAATCACTTAATAATATTATACCTGCTGCAAGTACTTCATTGATTGGAGCTATATTTGTTTGTGAACGATAACCTCTCTGGTTTAAAGGTTTTCCTGAGGAGTCTAAAGACACTGTACATATATTGTTTCTGATGTGAATATTAATTTTGATATCTGGATCAATAGAATCAACGTTAGGACGTTTTTTAAATAATTTTCTGAACCTGTCAACCATTCCGTCCTTAGCTTTTTGAGAAACAAAAAGTGAATGAGAAAAAAAATCTGAATTTAACACGGATTCAATTGAAAAGGTATGTTCTAAAGACAAAAAATCTTCCCAATTAAAATTAAAAAAAGAGCTGTATAATTCCTTTTCATTTTCAACATTAAAGACAGCAATAGGTTTTAAAATTCTAATAGCAGTTCTTAAAGATAAATTACATTTGTATAGAAAACCTAAATCTCCGAAAAAACTAACATTTCTAACACCTATTTGAACTTTTTTTGCTCCTAAACTTAGTAGTTCATCAGATAAAACATGCTCTAAACCGAAGAATGTTTTAGCAACCATTTTAAAATCATTATTATCACTCATAATTATCACTAAAAATACTTTATTTTTGAATCAAACAACTAAGAAAACTTAAATAGATTTGAATACTAAATACAACAATTGGTTTGACTCAAAGTACTATCATATTTTATATAAAAATAGAAACCACGAGGAAGCAAGAAAATTTATAAATAAAATAATAGAACATTTAAATCTTAAACCAAAATCAAAGGTTTTAGATGCTGGTTGTGGGAAAGGTAGACATTCAATAGAAATTGAAAAACTAGGACATGTTGTTACTGGAATAGATCTATCAAAAAACAGTATAAAATTTGCAAAACAGTTTGAAAATTCAAATCTTAATTTTTTAGTTCATGATATTT